>Ga0210401_10000140_pt1 | contig 84404 bp, 57 predicted proteins | sample IncBWH32MmetaG_FD_150866 | JGI IMG/M metagenome (GOLD analysis project Ga0210401, IMG submission 150866) | Forest soil microbial communities from Barre Woods Harvard Forest LTER site, Petersham, Massachusetts, United States - Inc-BW-H-32-M | ecosystem: Environmental > Terrestrial > Soil >...
CCTCAACATGAGAGTGCAACCAGCGATGGCAACCGCGTAAGAAACAGACTACCGCAAGAAAAACACGAACCGGAAGAAACCCCTCTGAGGGAAAACGCGTCTCCGATCCGAGTTTTTCAACACCAACTCGCCTTAGCACTCATCGACCACAAAAGGGCGAAAGAAAAGAGCAACTTTCTGGCCGGAACGGATGCCGGTCTGGTAGAGAAGTACACAATGAACGCGCAGCGCACTTCTAAAGAGATGGTCTGGGGAAGGGGGACTGCCCCTTCCCCAGACCCAATCCCCAAAACAAAACGCGGCCGTTTACACTAAAGTCTGGACACGCCTCTTTGCGATTGACCATCCGAGCAACCGTGCCCTCTCAACCCAAGCAACCCGGCTCCTTGCTTCATTCCGCCTGATCACTGCCACAACTCAAGGGTGATCTACGGATGCTTTTATGTCCATACACGCGCACGCGGCTTCTCTAACCGGCGTAACATCTCGTCTCTGACAATGTTGGCGGTGTCAATTACGCACAAAATCCCCCAATCGGCTCCCAATATCTGTCCGACAAATGGAGCCTTGCTAACACTATCCGTGAGGTCGAGTACCAGCTATTACTCATCAGCCTTCACTCGTTAGCTGCAAGTAGTTGGGTTTCGCTGCGCTTTCTGCGGCCTTCCTCTGCCTCTCCTGCGTTTAAGGTTTCTTGCATGCTTAACCCTGCGAAAGACCCGTCACACGCACATGTGAGAAAAGTCCTAGCCAAGCTCAATTGCTTTTAGATAAGAAAGATCATTTGGCTTGAGAACGGCTGGGGCATTGTCTGCACCCAGCTAAGTCCTTTATGCGGAATATTTTGCATGTAAGTTCTTTGAGATCAAAGATTTTGGTGTCCTCTCGCTCGTAAGTTGATGATTTCACAAGACCAGGGGGGAGGGGGTACTCAGGTGCGTGGCTCCTCTAGCTCCAGTAGAATGACGCTGCCGAGAACCTGAGCAGGACCTCGTTTGGATGTTTAAAAAGATTCTGATCGCTAACCGGGGAGAGATCGCGGTGCGGGTCATCCGCGCGTGCCGCGAGATGGGAATCCAGTCCGTTGCGGTGTACTCGGACGTGGACCGGGCAGCATTGCATGTGCGCAAGGCCGATGAGGCTTATCACCTGGGGCCAGCTGCGGCCGCGGAATCCTACCTGAATATTCCAAAGATACTGGCGGCGGCGAAACGGAGTGGGGCGGATGCGATTCATCCCGGCTACGGGTTTCTTTCGGAGAATCCGCGGTTCGCGCATGCTTGCGCGGAAGCGGGCGTGAAGTTCATCGGGCCGACGGCAGCTGCGATGGAGATGATGGGGTCGAAGACGCGGGCGCGGCAACACATGCAAGTGGCGGGCGTGCCATTCGTACCGGGAACTTCGCGGGGCGTGGAGTCGGTGGAGGAGGCGGCGCGGGTGGCGGAGAAGGTCGGCTATCCGGTGATGCTGAAAGCGGCGGCGGGTGGCGGCGGCAAGGGCATGCGGCTGGTGCATTCCGCTGATCAGTTGCGTTCGGCGCTCGACGGGGCGCAGAGCGAGGCGCAGCGATCGTTCGGGGACAGCGAAGTCTATATCGAGAAGGCGATTATCAATCCGCGGCATATCGAGATGCAGGTGCTGGCGGATGAGCACGGGAATACCGTGTATCTGGGCGAGCGTGAGTGCTCGATCCAGCGGCGGCATCAGAAAGTGCTGGAGGAGTCGCCGTCGCCGATTGTCGATGCGGAAATGCGGCGCCGGATGGGCGAAGTTGCGGTGCGGGTGGCGCAGGCGGCGGGGTACACGAATGCGGGGACGATCGAGTTTCTCGTCGACCAGCAGAAGAATTTCTATTTCCTCGAAATGAATACGCGATTGCAGGTGGAGCATCCGGTGACGGAGCTGACCACGGGACTCGACCTGGTGCATCTGCAGATCCGGATCGCGGCAGGGGAAAAACTTCCCTTCCGGCAAGAAGAGGTGCTGCTGCGGGGGCACGCCATCGAGTGCCGGATTTATGCGGAGGATCCCGACAACCATTACTTCCCGAGTCCGGGGAAGATTACGTTGCTGTTGCTGCCGTCGGGACCGGGGATCCGGCGGGACAGTGGCATGTATGAGGGATGGACGGTGCCGATTGATTACGATCCGCTGCTGGCGAAGCTGATCGGATACGGCACCGACCGGGAGCAGGCTGCGGCGCGGCTGGTGCGGGCGCTGAACGAATATTTCGTGGGTGGGATCAAGACGAACATTTCGCTGTTCCGGCGAATCCTGAATGATGCCGAGTTTCGCGCGGGAAAGCTGGATACCGGATATCTGGATCGATTGCTGGCGCGGCCCGGCGTGGCTGCACCGCGAGATGAGCATTCGGCGCAGGTGGCGGCGATCGCGGCGGGGGTGTTTGCGGTGCTGGACCCGGGGACGGTTGCACGGGCGGAAGCGAACGGGACGGGCGCAGAGGCGATTTCGAATTGGAAGCGGGCGGGGAGAATCGAAGCATTGCAGTGAAGTTGAATAGAAAAAGATTTTAACCGCGAAGGGAGCGCGAAGATCGCGAAGAAGAGATCAGGGGTTGAGTACGGTTCTCTGGCATGACTTACGACGTCAATATCGATGGGAAGAATTACCGGCTGGAGTTGGAGCGGGTCGATGGACGCTGGGCGTGCCGGGTTGATGGGCGCGCAGTGGAGATCGATGCGGTGCTGGCGCGGCGGGATGTGCTGTCGATCCTGATCGATGGCAAGGCGTATGAGATCAAGCGGGAGCGGACGGCCGTCGATATGCATTTGTGGGTGGGGAGCGTGCGGTACGCGGCGCAATTGCGCGATCCGCGTTCGTTGCGCAGCCGGGTGACGGCCGATGATGGAAAGGGTCCGCGCAAGCTGTTGGCCCCGATGCCGGGGAAGATCGTGCGCGTGTTGGTCGCCGAGAGCGCTGAAGTGGAGGCTGGGCAGGGCATTGTGGTGGTCGAGGCAATGAAGATGCAGAACGAAATCAAGTCCCCGAAGAAGGGCGTGGTGCGGAAGCTGGTGGCGGCGGAAGGGGCAGCCGTGAATGCGGGGGACGTGCTGGCGGTGGTGGAGTGAGAGAAGCAGGCGGCAGGGAGAAGTGGCAATTTTCGGATTGATGATTTCAGATTTCAGATTGCTCACAGTGGGGAACCTGTCCTTGTTCGGAAAAAATTAACCTCGAAGGCAATAGCTGGAGGACAAAAGCGCCTACAGTTCTGGTGGAAATGCCTTCTGCAGTATGCGAGATCGAGGCAGCAGCGGGGTCCTTCGACTTCGTTCGGCTGGCGCCTCACTTCGCTCAGGATGACAAACAGCGTGAAGAACCAAAAGACGACACACAGGATCAAAGACCGAAAACTGTCGACCAAGAGCAAATCATCTTAGCTCTTTTCCCCGTCTCTTTACTTTCCCGTCTCTTTACTCTCCCGGCCTGTTTACTTTCCCGGCCTCTTACTTTCAGACTCTTTACTTTGCCAGGCCTGAGTTCTTCAGGACATCTTCCGCGTAAAAGTTGTTGACTTTGGCGGAATCGCGCAGGACCTCGTAATACGCGGCTTTCAGGAGCTGTTCGCGGCGATCGCGGAGTTGCGCGCGGATCGCTTGCTGGACGCGGGGATCGCTGTACTCGCGTTGTCCGGCGGGTTCCTTGGCGATCAGTCTTACGACGCGGAAGCCGATCACCCGTTTGCTGGCGGGGTCCTGGACGGTAATGATGGGACTGTACTGGCCGGGCTTCAGTTTCATGACAATTTCGCGGGTAGTGGGATCGGTGCGCTGGAGGGAGGATTCGGGAGTGAATCCCAGGTCGCCGCCGTTGCCGGAGGTTTCGGTATCTTCGGAGTAGTTCATGGCGAGCGTAGCGAAATCGTCTCCGCTGTCTAGGCGGTTGGAGAGCATCTGGATTTTCTTGCGAGCCTCGATTTCGTTCTGGGCCTTGTCATTCTTCAGATTGTGGACCTGCGGATTCGGCATGGGTGAGACGTAGATCTGGGCGAGGTGGTACTGGGCCTCGATCAGGTTGAATTCGCCCTTATGCGCGTTGTAGTACTCGCTGACATCCTGGTCAGTGATATTGATTTTGGATGTGATTTCCTTGTTGAGGACTTTTTCGACGGTGAGGGAGCGACGGAGGTCGCGGCGGAAGTCGTCAAGGGTGATCTTTTTGTCCTTGAGTTTCTGATCGAACTGTTCCTGGGTGTACGGCGACTTGATCTCGTTCATTTTGCGATCGACCTCCTCGTCGGTGGCGAGGAGGCCGAGTTTTTCGGCGCGATGCATGAGGATTTCGTCGTCGATGAGCTCGCGGAGGATGCTGAGGCGAAGGCTGGTGGCCTGCTCGCCCACGGGAACGGCCTGTTGCTGATCGGTTCCGGACGTCTGGTTGAGGTAATACTTTTCGACGTCGTTGCGGAAGATTTTGCGGCCGTCGACGCTGGCAACCACATCAGCGCCCCCTTGCTTGGACTGGCAGGCCGTGAGGAACATCAGGGCGGAAGCGGCGCAACACGCGAGTCCGCGCTGGAGCAGCATCGAGTTGAGTCTCAAGCGAGATCCCCCTCCTGGTGTGGATCAGCGATACGAAGATCCGATTCTCATTTCGCGGTCGGGCCCGAAACGGCGGGAGCGGGCGCTGCATCAGCGTGCACGGGCGGCTGGACGCCAGCCTGGGTGAGCGCCCGATTGAGCACGGCGCGCAATTCAGCAATCGGCAGAGCGCCGTCCATTTCCTCGCCATTGACGAAAAGCGTGGGAGTGGCGGTGACGCCTACCGAATCTCCTTCATGAAGAGAAGCCTTGATGGCGAAATCATCCTGCCCCTTGATGCAGGCCTGCAGCTTAGCGAGATCGAGATTGCGCTGCTGACCCTGCATGAGCGCGGCGCGGTCGATCAGCGCAAGTTGTGCATCGTGGCCCTGGGCTCCATTGACCACGTTCTGGTTCCCGTGAAGATAGTCGGCGAAGTCCCAGTAAGCATCGTTGTTCTGCGCAGCCAGGCAGTTAGCATCGACCGCAGCGTGAGTGGCCCAGGGATGAATTTCCGCCAGCGGGTAATCCTTGTAGATGAACAGAACGCGATCGCCGTATTCCTTAAAGATTTCCGGAAACAAGGTCTGGTGCATGCGCGAACAGAAGGGGCACTCGAAGTCATCGTAGTTCACGACGACGACCTTGGCATCTTTATTGCCGCGAGTGGGACGGCCCTTGACGTCCATTTTCTTCATGACTTCGGCATTGGGATCCTTGGTGAGGTCGAGCTTGGTGAGCTTGATGAGGGTCTTGCCATCTTTGGAGAGCAGGAAGTCGTACTCATCCTTGCGGGTTCCCCGATTGAACGTGAGTTTGACGGCGTCGTAGTTGTTGAAGTCGCTGGGGTGGACAGGCCCGATGCTGACGGTGACGTCAGGCGGCAACTTATAGTAGGCACGCACCTGGCGCTCGATGGCCTTGGAGGTATCGGCAGAAGGGGCGGACTGGGCAGCACAGCCCAGGCAAATGAGTAACAAGACGAGAAAGGAGCGTTGGACCAGCGTCACTAGAAACCGCCTCAGCATCAGGGCTTTAAAGGTTGATTATCTCATAGGGAAGGCAGGCTCTAGGCTCTAGGCTCTGGACTCTAGGCTCTGGGCTCTAGGCTGTGGGCTTTGGCTTTGCGGTTCAGGCCTCAGTCGTCAGTCGTCAGCCCGCACGGAGGAGGTCTTCGGGGCGCAGGAGGGCGTTCATTGAGCCGGAGCGGAAACCTTCCAGGTCGAGGGTGACGAATTTGAATCCGAGGGCTTTGAAAATCCGTGTGAATTCAGCGGCTCGGGCGGGATCGAGGGCGCGGGGCAACTCGTCCCTGGAGATCTCGATGCGAACGATCTCACCGTGGTGGCGCACGCGGAACTGGCGGAAGCCGAGGGCGCGGAGAGCGTCTTCTCCTTGCTCGACGGCGGCCAGGGCTTCGCGGGTAACGGGGCGGCCGTATTCGATGCGGGAGGAGAGGCAAGCGGAGGCAGGCTTGTCCCAGATGCGTAGTCCGGCAGATTGCGCGAGAGCACGGATGTCCTGCTTGGTCAGGGCTGCGTCGAGCAAAGGGGCGGCGACGTGGTGCTGACGAGCAGCCTGCTGGCCCGGACGGAAGTCGCCCTGGTCGTCGAGGTTCACGCCATAGGCGATGGCGTCGAAGCCGCGGGCGTGGCGAAAGGCTTCCATGACGGTGAAGAGTTCGTCTTTGCAATGGAAGCAGCGCGAGGCGTCGTTGCGCGCGTATTCGGGGCGATCGAGTTCGGCGGTGGGGATGACTTCGAGCGGGATGTGCTGCTCCTGGGCGAAGGCAACCGCGTCGGCGAGTTGAGTGCGCGCGAGGCTGGGCGAGTCGGCGATCACGGCAAGCATGTTCGAGCCGAGCGCCTGATGAGCGGCCCAGGCTAGGTAGGCGGAATCGACTCCGCCGGAGTAGGCGACGAGGAGGCGTCCGAGGGAGCGAAGGCGCTGCTCGAGTTCGGCGGGGACCGGCATGGATTCTATGGTAATACGATGGGGAAGGTATGTGCGGGAAGTTAGCAGGTGGTGCCGCGGAGACCGTGGGTTAAAGCGAAATGGGATATTGCCCCAACCACTGTGATTCAGAACTGGGGTGAGCGTTGAAATCGCTCCGCCTCTGCGTCAGCTTGCGTCCGAGTGGGGAAAGCGCCGCCGACCTGCTTCACGTCTCCGGCATCATCCAAATTGTGCGCCATTACAACCCAGTCGCCCTTCAGGTTGAAGCGATCTCTCGGTTCGGCCACAGAGCACAATCTCTTCACTTGTTGCTCCCAAGATGAGTGCAATGATTCCATAAACAATGTCGGGATTTTTCGCCAATGACTCTGGCTCTCGCCGAAAAGCCTTGACACCAATTCCAGACAGGAGCATTTTTGTCGCGCATAGCTCGCGCGGACCTGGTGAAGTCTTTTCCTTCGCACATTCACACTATCTGTGGAGGCCATCCAATGATTCCAAATTCTGCCCTCCAGGAATTCAGATCAACGCTTTGTGGCCAATCGTTCTGCCCCGGCGAGCAAGGCTACGATGCAGCGCGAACGGTACCCAACGCCATGATCAATCGGCGACCAGCCATCATCGCGCGCTGCGCAGGAGCGGGCGACGTGATCTCTTGCGTTCGTTTTGCGCGCGAACACGACGTACTGACCTCGATTCGCGGAGGAGGACACAGTGTGGCCGGCAAATCGCTCTGCGACGATGGCCTCATGATTGATCTTTCGGCAATGAAGGGAATCCGCGTAGATCCGGCTCACCGCACGGTGCGCGCCGAAGCCGGGCTAACGCTGGGTGAATTTGATCGCGAAACGCAGGCCTTTGGCCTGGCCACCACTCTCGGTACCGTTTCCAAAACCGGCATATCTGGCTTGACGCTAGGCGCGGGTTGGGGCCATTTGCACGCCAAATACGGTCTCGCTCTCGACAATCTAATCAGCCTTGACGTGGTTACCGCGGATGGGCGATTGCTTACCGCGAATGCTTCTGAGAACGAAGACCTCTTTTGGGGCTTGCGCGGTAGCGGCGGCAACCTAGGCGTTGTGACGTCGCTGGAGTACCGCTTGCATGAGGTAGGTCCTGTCTTCGGCGGGGCGGTATGCTACTCCCCAAACGAGGCGAAAGATCTGTTGCACTTTTTTCGTGATTGGGCCGACCGAATTCCAGACGAATTGGTGATTCAGTGCGCTTCAATAAGCCTGCCTGGCGCGGGGCGGGTATTCGCGATTGCGGCCTGTTATCACGGCGATCTGTCGCAGGGTGAAAAAGTTCTGCAGCCCCTGCGCAGTCTCAGTAAGCCGGTCGCAGACCTCTTTGCTCCCATCAGCTACGTGCAGATGCAAAGTATGTTCGACCCCTTCTTTCCGCCAGGTCGCCTGACGTACGTGAAATCAAACTTCGTGCACAGCTTGAGCGATGGGGCGATCGAGACGTTTGCGGCATTCGTGGGCGAGAGTCCCTCGCCGCATAGCTTTGCTCCTGCTCTCGAACACTGGCATGGAGCTGCGACGCAGGTCGGCATCACCGATACGGCCTTTCCTCATCGGCAACACCCGTACAATCTCATGATCTGGTCCAACTGGGAAAGTGACTCCGATTCCGAAAAAAACATTCAGTGGACACGAGAATGCTGGAGTGCCATGAAGCCGTTTCTGATCTCCAGCGCCTACGGAAATTACGTTTCGGACGAGGGAGAGGCCATTGCCCGTGAAGCCTACGGGGCCAACTATGATCGCCTCGTGGTACTGAAGAACAGGTACGACCCCACAAACTTTTTCCGCATGAATCACAACATTCAGCCGACCCGAGTTGCGACTCCTGTGTAGCAGCGAGGGCAAGAAGTCGGGCGACGGAACGATTCACTATCCAGTGTTGCAATCAGGCGGAGGCGTCCGGAATCGCGCGGAACGATCGCGGTAATTCCTGGCGGTCGTAACGGACACACTCGCGGCGCTGCTCGAGTTGTGCAAGTGCGAGCGCGACCACGCCTGCGCCACGGAGAGGATCGAAAGCGGCTGGGGCACGAGGCTCTCGGTCCGTGGTGGAAATGCAATGTCTGCTTCTCGGTAGGCCGATATCGTAGTGGGGTCCTTCGACTTCGTTCGGCTGGCGCCTCACTTCGCTCAGGATGACAAGGTTAGCGTGGATACGAAACGTTTCGCTTCGCCCTGGATGACAACCGTGGGGAGTCGTTCTGTAAGAAGAAGCTCCTTCAGTAGAGGCGCTCTTGCTTGCGGAGGTTGCCGAAGGAGCCGATGTTGGTGAGGCTGAAGCTGAAGCGGAACTGGTTTTCGTTGCGGACGGAGCCGAGGGCGAAGCGGCGGTATTCGAGGGTGGCTCCGCAGCAATCCCAGTTGTAGGTGGTCTGGACAGTTGCGTATTGCAGGAAGCCGAGGTTGGCGTCGAAGCCGAAGCTCGAGGCGCCACTGAAGCCGCGTTTGTTGGGGTGGCCGTATCCAAACAGGATGCGGAACTGGTTGAAATCCTGCTGTACGGCACTTTCGCCGGTCAGGCCGGGCAAGGATTGGACAAAGGCGTCGCCGCCTCCGAAGGTGAAATTCCCCAGACGGTAGTTGATCAGCACGGTGCTGGCATTGGTGCGGCGTTTTTTGAAATCGTAGTCGAAGTCCCACTCGGCATCGGCCTGGGTACTGCTTTGCACGCGCACCCGCGAAATCAGGGGGGAGAGATGTTGGGGTCCGGTCAGGAAAGCGATGCCGGTGAAATCTGAAGTGGTGGTGAGCACGTTGCGACGGCCGTTGACAAGCGCGCCGCCGAAGTCGGGGTCGGCGAAATATTTCTGAGCAACTTCCCAAGTCACAATTTCGCGCACCTGCGGTCCGGAGAGGCATCCGGGGGTGGTGGGCGTGTAGGTGCGCTCCCAGGGCTGGACCTGCTCGCCCGGGGCGCCGATGCGCAGCGAGGACATGCCGGTGGGGGCGCAGTCTTCGGGCTGTTCGGAGGTGCGCTTCGAATACAGGCGGTTGATGACGCCGTACTCGACCTCATTGGTATCGCTGAGGATGTCGCGAGCATCGAAGCGCAGGATGTTGGAGAAGTTGTCTACGCCGGTGACGTAGCGATAGGTGATGCGCGGCTCGATGACGTGCTTGAGTTTTCGTCCCAGGATGGCGTGGTCGAAGATGCGTGAGAGCGAGGGTGGGCGAATTTCGACCGATCCTTCGAGGGCTTTGCGGTCGATGGCCTGATTGCGAGCGATGCCGATTCCGCCGGCGACCGGCAGCAGTTGTTGGGTGTAGACCGTGTTACGGAGAGCGAGCTCCGGCCGCATGGACCAGCCACGCAAGGAAAGCGGTAAGGAGAGGGTTGGGGTCAGGTCGAGGCGGCCCAGCAGATTGCCGGTGTGGAAGCCCGGTTCGCTGCGGGCGAGACCTTCGATGGCGCTATCGAAAGACCAGTAGAAAGGCGTGTGGGCGAGCCGGCGATCCGCAGTCGACAGCGCGAGACTGGGCGCGTGCAGAATGGTGATGACGTCGCCGTTCTGGGAGCTTTCGAAGTTCTGATAACGCTCGACCAGGCCGTTGTAGGAGAAGCCGTGAGACGTCTTGGACAGGAACGTCTGCGACTTCACTTCAGAGTTGATGGCTTGGGTAAAAGTTTCGCTGAAGGCGAGGCGAAAGACGAAGGAGCTGAGGTAGTCGATATTGGCGACGGCGCGGAAATTCTGGAGGAAGCGGCCTTCACCGCTGAGTGTGACGTCTTCGCCGCCCTGATGCTTGCGGTCGATGACGCCGAAGTAGGTGAGGTTGACGTAGGAGTCGTCGCTGGGGCGGGCACGAAATTGTCCGCGCTGGGCCCAGCCGCGCTGGGAGTAGTACTCGGCGCCGGCGGTGGCATCCATGCTGCGATTGATCGCCCAGTAGGCGGCATCGCCGAGGATTGTGCCCTTGGTGGAGGAGCGTCCGAAGCTGGGGATAAGGAAGCCGGACTTGCGGCCGAGGCGCTCGGTCGGGAAGGCCGCGAAGGGGAAATAGAAGACGGGGACGTCGCGAATACGAAAGCTGCTGCGATAAACCTGAGCGTTGCCGCCAACGTCGACGACCACTTTATGGGCGTTGAAGGTCCACTTGGGGCGGGGGAGTTCGCAGGTCGTGACAGAACCGTCCTGCACGATGAAGTGGTCGGGGCCGGTTTTCTCGACGATCTTACCCGTGAAAGCGAACGGGCTGGAGGAGGTCAGGACGGTCGTGCCGCCCTTGACCTGCACGCCGATGGTACCGATCACGTCGTAGAATTTACCGCTTTCCGCGCGGATATTATAGGTGCCGTGGCTGGCTTCGATGTGCTCGTCGTTGGGTCCGCCGTCGAGCACCACGTGACCCTCGGCGGTGGCTTCGCCGGAATCGGCGTTGTAGGTGATTTCGTCAGCATAAAGGTTGAAGGTGCCGTAGCGGATCTCGACGTGGCCGCGGAGTTTGTAGACGGGGCCGTCCTTTTCCTGCTGAGTGGCCTGAATACGGACATCGACTCCGCGTTGAATCTCGGAAACGGCGAGCGGCTCGGAGGTGTTGGTTGCCTGGGGGGAAGGATCCGGAGGGGATGGGGCCGCAGCGGAGGAACCCTGTGAGGGCGATGCCGCCGGCGGGTTAAGGGTCGAATTTGGAACAGACCGCAACTGGCTGGTTACTAAGCGAGGGGCGAGAAGGAGATGACAAACGAAGGCCGCCGTGATAAGGAATCGTGTGCGGGAGATCATCGGAAGCGCACGGAGACCCCAAAGCTGGTGCAGATTGCGGGGACTTCGTGACCTTAGCACGGCGCTAGGCCGATAGGCAAAGCGCGCGCAGGATTCCGTGTCATTGTTCCGCACGTGGCCTCGCTCTGGCCCTGGCGTTCTCGCGATCCATCCATGACCTGTTCGCGTTGCAGCGGCATTGGCGGTTGTGTGCCTGGCGTGCGACGTTCCGGCACCCGCAGACTGTATCAGCAGATGAGCACGGCTTCGAGGCGAAGCACGCGGTCGCGGCGAGAAAGATTCCTCCGCCTTCGGCGTCGGAATGACAAGTAGGATTGAGTCGGGGTCGAATTTCGCGCGCCGGAATGACAAGTCTTGAAGGTTTTCGTGGAACGTAATGATGTTGGAGCGAGTACGAGGGGCGGACGAGGTGAAGAGCCGTTGGTGGATATGGTGTCAGGGGTGAGCGGCGACGGGCAGGGTTCTTTCTCGGGGGAGCAGGAATCGGCACAAGTACAGCCGGATCTTCTTTCCGAAGAGGACGGGGATTCGTGGCGGCGGGAAGTGTCGGAGCGATTGCACCGCTATCATGCACGGAGACGTCCGCGGGCTCCGCGATATCCATCGTTGCGCCTGAAGTTTGAGGAACCGAACCGCGGGGCTCCGCGCGAGGCTTCGATCGCTACGCAGGCAGCGCAGCCGGCGCAATCGATGACGCGGCAGGCGGTCGCCAGGGAGTACATTGCACCTGCACAACCCGCACAGACAGTGAGCGAGCTAAGGATCAGTGAGGCGGCTCCTGAAGCTCCGCGGGCCCGGCTGCATGAGGCGGTCACGAAGATCATCGAGTTTCCGCGCACAATCTATGCGCTGCCGGTGCGGTTGCACGATTTGGCTGAACCGGTGTTTGATCGTCCGCGGATCCTGGAGGCGCCGGAAATTGTTCCGCCTCCGCCGGCGTTAGGTGGGGTGACGATCGAGGAGATCGCCAGGGCTGAGCCGGAACGGCGTCCGGGGATTGACATGCCGCTGCAGTCGGCACCGCTTGGACAACGAGTGATGGCGGCGGCGATTGACGGTAGCGTGGTTTTAGCGGCGGCGGTGGGGTTTGGGGGAATCTTCTACCGGGTCACACGCATGACCCCGACGCTGGCACAAGGGATTGCGATTGGGGCGGGGTTGTCGGCTGTTTTGTGGGCAGGTTATCAATATTTGTTGATGGTTTATTCGGGAACGACGCCCGGGCTTCGGGCGTTGCGATTGCGCGTACAGCGATTTGATGGCGGAGAAGCGGGACGCAGGGTTCGACGGTGGCGGGTGTTGGGGAGCATGGTTTCCGCCGTGTCGTTGGGCATGGGGTACGCGTGGCATTTTTTGGATGAAGATGGGTTGTGTTGGCATGAGCGCGTGACGAAGACGCATATCGCGCACGAGAAGCTGACGGGGAAATAAGCGAGCGCCTTCGGGCTAACGCCCTCGGCTTTGGGTGTCGCCCCTGAAGGGGCTCGATTTCGATTATGCACATTCCCAGCGCTTACGCGCTGGGCTAATGAATTTCGCCGCTCCGCGGCTGGCGTTGCGCCGGGAGTTTCGAGTGGTGTGCGGGGAACTCGATTTAATCAAGAACTAAATCAAGAACTTACTCAAGAACAGGGCGCGAGAAAATCCCCATCCTAACCTCGCAACGAACGCGAGGTTTTAGGATGGGGCACCGTCGGTCTGATTCAGTCAGCGAAAATCGATTACGAATTGCTTTCCTGGGCGGCGATCGACGATTGTGTGGTGTCTCGCCTTAGTTCGTCGACTTTTTCCGCCATGGCGTACTTTAGTTTTTCGATACCTTCTCCGGTTACGGCGGAGATCGGGAATAACGGCAGCTTTTTCTTTTTGCAGTATTGCTTGAGCTGGGCGAGCTTGTCTTTGTTGGCGACGTCGATTTTTGAGGCGACCATCAGCATGGGTTTTTCGGCGAGGTGAGCGCCGAAGCTGTCGAGTTCGCCCATGATGATCTCGACGTCTTTGGTCACGTCAGGACGGCCGCTGGCGTCGGAGACATCGACAAGGTGCACCAACAGGCGCGTGCGCTCGATGTGGCGGAGAAACTGCATACCCAGACCGGCGCCTTCGTGGGCGCCTTCGATCAGGCCAGGGATGTCGGCGACTACGAAGCTGATTTCGTCTTTCTGGTCACCGACCGCGACGACGCCAAGATTCGGTTGCAGAGTGGTGAACGGGTAGTCGGCGATTTTTGGGCGGGCGGCGGAGATGCGGGAGATCAGCGTGGACTTGCCGACGTTGGGATAGCCGACCAGGCCGACATCGGCGAGGAGTTTGAGTTCGAGGCGGAAGACGCGTTCCTCGCCGGGACGTCCATCTTCGTGCTCGCGCGGGGCTTGATGGGTAGAGGTCGCAAAGCGTGCGTTGCCACGGCCGCCACGGCCCCCGTGGGCGATGACGATGCGCTCGTCGGAATGGGAGAAGTCCCAGACTTTGTCGCCGGTTTCCTGATCGTAGACGATGGTGCCGACGGGGACTTTCAGGATGACGTTGGCGCCTTCGCGACCGGTTTTGTTGGAGCCTTCGCCGTGGCGTCCGCGCTCGGCCTTGTATTCAGGATTGAAGCGGAAATGGACGAGCGTGTTGTGGCGCTCGCTGGATTCCATGATGACGTCGCCACCTTTACCTCCGTCGCCACCGGAGGGGCCTCCTCGGGGGACGAATTTCTCGCGGCGGAAGGCCAGGCAGCCGTTGCCACCGTCGCCTGCTTTGACTCGAATTGTGGCTTCGTCGATGAACACGGGAGAGCAGTCTTCAGTCGTCAGTCTTCAGCGAGGCGCTTGTAGCTGATGGCTTACGGCTGGCGGCAAGGACCTTGTCGTCGGTCCTCGGTCGTCGGCAAAGAGCCTGGGTTCTTAGTCGTCCGCTAAAAATACCTGCCAGAAAAATAATAGCCCCTTGCTGCGAAGGGGCTGTTCGTTTGGGCGGGCGGGGACGCCCGCCTCTCCATTGATTAATTCTTGGCTTCGATGGGCTCGATCATTACGTATTTGCCCAGGGAGCCGCGGTCCTTGAACTTGATGCGGCCGCTGATTTTGGCGAAGAGGGTGTCGTCTTTGCCTCGGCCTACGTTGAGGCCGGGCTTTACGCGGGTGCCGCGCTGGCGGACGATGATGGTGCCGCCGGGGACAACTTGTCCGCCGAAAGCTTTAAACCCCAGCCGCTGGGAATTTGAATCGCGGCCGTTTCGGGAGCTGCCTAATCCTTTTTTGTGTGCCATAAAATCTGTCCTTGGTCGCTGGTCCCTTCGCTAAAGCTCAGGGCAGGCTAAGATCGGTGGTTGGCTCAACCCTGGCTCGCTTCGCTCGCTTACTTCGAGCCGGGATGTTCACTTCTTCTTTGTCGGCTTCCTAGTCGCGGTCTTTTTGGCCGCCTTCTTCTTGACGGCTTTGGGAGCTGCCGCTTTGGCCTCGCCTGCGGCTTCGACCTTCTTGGGCTTTGGTTCTTTCTTCGCAACTGCCGGAGCTTTGAAGGACTGGCCTTCGTAGGCGATCTCGGTGATGCGGACGGCGCTGAAGGACTGACGGTGTCCGCGAAGCTTCTTGTATTGCTTTTTGCGCTTGTAGTGGAAGACCAGGATTTTTGCGCCGCGGCCTTCTTCGACCACCTCGCCGACTACGCGCGCTTCGCTGCCGGGGCGGACGATTTCGCCCTCGTTGGCGGATACGGCCAGGACGTCGTTGAATTCGACTTGGCCGTCAGTGCCGGTGCCGACTTTTTCGACCCGGATCACATCGCCGGGGGCGACCCGGTATTGCTTGCCGCCGGAGCGGATGACCGCGTACATACCTTTGCCTCCGAAGAAATTCTTGTCCCCGGCGCACACTGGCGCTTTCGATGGGAACCCTTGATTTCACTGTGCTTGCTGTGTTTTGCCGCTAGGCGCTTCCCTCAGCCAGGGCGGGCGGTCCAGAACGGTTCCGCAGGTACAGGCAAACCTAATCATTTTAGCTTGGGGTGTGGAAATCGGTCAAACCGAAAGGTCGGCGCCGTTCATTCGCCAGCGAGACACAGAGGCCACAGAGGAGCCGAGCTTTGCTCGGCTGGGCAGACGAGGCGTCTGCCCCTACGTGGGCGTCGCCGTCCGCCTGTTTGTACCCAGCGATGCTTTTCTGGCATTAGGTCGTGGGCGGGTTTTGTGGCACAATGCCGCGCTGTTTTGGGGAGGAATCGATATGCGACACATGAAGGCTTGGGTGGTAGTTGTCGTGCTCCTGGTGAGTTTAGGGCTGGCGCAGACCAAGAAGGCTGCAAAGGCCGCGGGTGGCGGGCCCGATAAGGCTCTTATGCAGAAGGTGTGGGATGGATGGAGCACGTTGGATGTCTCGAAGGTCAGCGAGTTCTATGCGCCGGGGCCGCGCGTGTTTTTCGATATTACGCCGCTCAAGTACGCGAGCTGGGATGAGTATCAGAAGGGCGTGGCCAACGTGCTGGCCGATTTCAAAACGGCGAAATTTACGGTGAATGATGATGCGGAACTGCATCCGGCGGGGCAGTACGTGTGGGCGACGTCGACCGTGAAAGAAGATGCCACCATGAAGTCCGGGAAGCGCGAGATGGGAACATTCCGGTGGACGGTGGTGTTTGAGAAGCAGAATGGGAAGTGGTTGATCGTGCATGAGCATGTTTCGGCGCCGTTGTCGTAAGGAAGAATCTGGGGCGCCGGTTAATTGTTGAGTGGCGGTTGCTTTCGCCCCTGCCGGGGCTTGGTGTGAATTACGGAGCCACCCAGCGCTGACGCGCTGGGCTAATGAATTTCGCCGCCCGATGGCGGCTTAGGCGGGAATCATCGCCGTGCCGGAATTGAGTTCATCTTGCCTGTGGGGTTCGGCTCACCTTGCGGAAAGCATGGGCTGATTTGAGGAAAGACGCAAAGGGCGGATCACCAGGTGCGATCTTTGATGATGAACTGGTGTTCGCGGCGGCTCTGATCGTGCGAGATTTGAATCAGATTGCGAAGGCGGCGCTCATCGTCTTCGTTCATGGCGACGAAGCGAAACGGCTGATGGGTGCTCGAGAGTGAGGGTAGCATCTCCACCGTGCCGAGCACCGCTCCTGCCTCGGTGAGGAACATCAACTTCATATGGGAGCCGCGATCCAACGGGCTGGGGACATTTAGTAGTCCACCAGTCACGGAGACTACCTGCAATTTGGCTCGGATGCGGCGTCCACTCTCGCAACGAAGCACGACCGGGGTGGTGGGTGCATACTGCAAGCGCGGCGATCGCCAGTTGGAATTGGGTTGCACGAGAGTGACCACTGTGAGGGCAATTATGTCCCCGCAGCGCAGGATGTGGGATGTTACCTAAGGACTTGACCGGTAAGAATCAGTCTCCAGTCGCCAGTCTTCAGCCGTGTGTCGCCAGCCGTTACGCCCGGGGCTAATATCTTCCGCCCCTGCGGGGCTCGTGCGCGGATAGTCCTTGGATTCGCGGATAGTCCATCGATTCGCGGATAGTCCTTGGATTCATGAATTTATTGAAACAAATCTGCCCCACGTATCGGCGCTGATCACTGGATCAGCTGATCGTTGCCGTTCGTCGGTTCGTCTGGGGGAATCACGACGGCAGCGGCTACGCGATCGCCGGGTTCCAGGTTCAGGAGACGGACGCCTTGAGCCGAGCGGCCGGACTCGCGAATAGTCTTCGAGTCCATGCGGATGATTTTTCCGTACTGGCTGATCAGCATGACCTGAGAGTCTTCGGTCACCTGTGCGATGCCGGAGACTTTGCCATTACGTTCCGTGGTCTTTACGTTGATGACGCCTTTGCCTCCGCGATTGGTAAGGCGATATTCCTCGGCGGGAGTGCGCTTGCCGTAGCCGTTTTCAGTGACGGACAGAATCAGCGAACCTTTTTTAGGGATCAGGTCGGCGACTTCTTCGGGCTTGACACCTTCGGAAACGGCAGCCGTGCCCTCGACGGGCGCGACGCCAGCCTCTCCGCCGGCTCCCGGCGCTCCACTTGCAGCTGCGGCACCGGGTTTGGGCGTAGTGGCCATTCCTACGATGTAGTCTTTGTCTTCCAGGTTCATGCCGCGGACGCCGGTGGCGTTGCGACCCATGGAACGAACCGCGTCTTCTTCGAAGCGGATGGCTTGGCCTTCGTGGGAGGCCAGGAAGATGATCTGCTGGCCGTCGGTGAGGGTAGCGGCGACAAGTTCGTCGCCCTGTTCGATATTGATAGCGATGATGCCGCGCGACATCACGTGGGAGAAGTCCTTGAGTTCGGTTTTCTTCACGGTGGCGTTGCGGGTGACGAAGAAGACGTACTTCCCTGCCTCTTCGAGATCGCGGACTGCGAGCATGGTGCGCACGGTTTCGCCGGGCTGCAGGGCAATCAGGTTGCCCATGTGCTTGCCTTTTCCGGCTGCGCCAATGTCGGGGATCTCGTAGACCTTCAGCCAGTAGACACGACCGGTGTTGGTGAAGATCAGGATGTAAGCGTGGGTAGAGGCGATGAAGAGGTGCTCGACGAAATCTTCGTCGCGCGTCTTCATACCGGTGCGGCCCGTACCACCGCGCCGCTGCATGCGGTAGGTTGAGATGGGCGTGCGCTTCAGGTAGCCGGAATGGCTGACCGTGACCGCGACCTGTTCGTCGGCGATGAGGTCTTCGAGGTGAATTTCGGCAGCTTCGTCTTCGATGACGGTCTTGCGCCCGTCGCCGTACTGCTTTTTGACCTCTTCGAGTTCCTTGATGATCACGCCGCGCAGTTTCTTTTCGGACGCGAGGATGGATTGGTAGTCGGCAATGCGCTCGCGGGTTTCTTTCAACTCGTTGGAGATTTCATCGATGGAAAGCTTGGTCAGGCGATGCAGTTGCAGTTCGAGGATTGCGTCAGCCTGCTTCGCGGTGAAGGGCTTCTCGGGATCGAGTTTGGGGACACGGCCGGTGGTGTTGATGTCGATTTTCTTGCCACCGAAGTAGGCAACCAAATTCTCGCGGGCATCGGCGCGATTCGCGCTGGCGCGAATGATGGTGATCACGTTGTCGAGGTGATCGAGGGCGGTCAGGTAGCCTTCGAGGATGTGCTCGCGGTCCTGCGCCTTGGCGAGCAGGTAGGCGGTGCGGCGGCGGACGACTTCGACGCGGTGGTCGATGAAGTACTGGATGGCCTGCACCAGGCCCATCTCGCGGGGCTGACCGTGAGTGATGGCCAGCAGGATCATGCTGAAGCCCTGCTGCATCTCTGTGTGCTTGAAGAGCTGGTTCAGGATGATCTGGGGTTCGGCGCCGCGTTTGAGTTCAATCACGATGCGCATGCCTTCGCGATCGCTTTCGTCCCGAATGTCGGAGATGTCATCGATCACCTTGTCGTTGACGAGCTCGGCAATGCGCGCCACCAGACGGGCTTTGTTGACCTGGAAGGGAATCTCAGTGACGACGATGGCTTGTTTTTCTTTGGTGAGGTTCTCGATGGCGGCACGGGAACGCATCATGAAGCGGCCACGGCCGGTCTTGTAAGCGTCAACGATTCCGGCACGGCCGTGGATGATTCCGGCGGTCGGGAAATCGGGGCCTTGCACGAACTTCAGAATGTCGGCCAAGGTGGCGTGCGGATTGTTGACCAGCGTGATCGTGGCATCGACGATCTCGGTGAGATTGTGCGGCGGAATTTTCGTGGCCATGCCGACGGCGATGCCGTCGGACCCATTGACCAGCAGATTCGGGATGCGCGCGGGAAGAACTTCGGGTTCGACTTCACTGTCGTCGTAGTTGGGGCGGAAGTCAACGGTTTCTTTGTCGAGGTCCTCGAGCAGCGAGGTGGCGACTTGGGCGAGTTTGGCTTCGGTGTAGCGGTCGGCCGCGGGCGGATCGCCGTCAACGGAGCCAAAGTTTCCCTGTCCGAACACGAGCGGGTAACGCATGCTCCAGGTCTGCGCGAGGCGCACGAGCGCGTCGTAAACGGCGAGGTTGCCGTGGGGATGGTATTTGCCCATCACATCGCCGACGATGCGGGCGCACTTGCGGGTGGCGCGGTTGGGCGCGAGACCCATCTGCTGCATGGTGTAGAGAATGCGGCGATGGACGGGTTTCAATCCGTCGCGGACGTCGGGCAGCGCACGGCCGATGATCACCGACATCGAGTAGTCGAGATACGAGCGGCGCATCTCGTCTTCGATATTGACGGGTTGAATGTTCAGGGCGCCGGGGGAGCCGCCGTCGCCTGGGGGTGGAGTCAATGGGAGTTCGGGATTCTGATCGTCTGCCATAGGAAAATCTGCTCTTAGCTGTTAGCTTTTAGCTTTTAGCTTTTAGCTTTTAGCTCTTAGCTTGATCGCTTTTCGACGCGCATTTGGGGGCTTCGCCTTCGGGTCTTTTCGAAGGGCTCGGATTTCTTGTAAATTGTTGCATTTGCAGGGCGTTAATTGATTTTGAATACCTGAAATTATATCACAAGTGTGGGGATCTTTGAGTTGGCGGAGCGGTTACTCCGCAGCTCTGGTGATCGGGCAGGACCGCGCCTGAAGGCGGCCTCATTTTTGGCTCTTGGCGGCACGCCTGAAGAGCTTGCGGGAAAACGCGAGATTTGTAGCGCCGGCATCCTGCCGGCTGTCTACAGGGCGTCCCGCCCTCGGAATTAGCCGGCGAGACGCCGGCGCTACCTTGGAAAAGTTTTCTGATGATTGGCGGGTCCTTCAATGATGAGAGTGGCTGTGACGGCGCTGGCGACTGACAGGGCCGCGCAGCAGAAGGTGACGAGACGGAAGGCGAAGAGGAACGAGTTGTCGATGGCAGTCTTCGCATTGGCAGTTTGCGCGGGGTCGAGGCCCGATGGCGGATCGATCGCCGCAAGCCTAGTGCGGTTGGAGAGAAGTTGCTGACGGGCGGCGGGTGGGAAGTTCAGGTTGGCGAGTTGCCGGTCGAGGCGAGCAGCGAACGCGTTCACCATCAAGATACCGAAGATCGCGATGGCGAGCAGACCGGCTACGCGGGCGACAGCGTTGTTGATTCCGGAGGCGGCTCCGGCAAATTTCTGATCGACTGTGCCCATGACAGCAGTGGTGAGAGGCGCGACACTGACGGCCATGCCGAAGCCGAGGACGATAAACGCCGGGAAGAAGGACTTCCAATACGAGCTTCCGACACCGGGCACGGTGAAAAGCGCGAAGCCAGCGGCCGCGATGAGCGGGCCGATGATCAGAGGCGGTTTCGCTCCGTAGCGGCTGACCAAGCCTCCCGACCAGCGCGAAAGGAAAAAGATCAACAGGATGAGTGGGAGAGCGGCGGCGCCTGCGGCGGTGGCGGAGTATCCCTGCACCTGGATCAGGTTCATCGGGAAAATGAAGAAGAAAATTCCGAGCGCGGCGTAGAGAAAGAGCGTGAGCAGGTTCGCGCCGGAGAAAGTGCGTGAGCGAAACAGTGTGAGCGGAACCATGGGCGAGGGCGCGCGGGCTTCGACGAACGGGAACGAGATGAGAGAGACGATGGCGATGAGGAGGCTTCCGCTGACTTCCAGGTTGGTCCAACCGAGGCGTGGAGATTCGATGAGACCGAAAACCAGTCCGCCTAGGCCGATGATGGCGAGGAGTGCTCCGAGAAGATCGAGCCTCTTGGCAACAGGACCGCGGCTCTCAGGAACATGCACGATGGAGATGAGGATGACGGCCGCTGCGAGCGGAAGGTTGATGAAGAATATCCAGCGCCAGGTGGCATGTTGAATCAGCCATCCGCCGAGCACGGGGCCGAGCGCCGTGGTGATGGCGGAGAAGCCGGACCAGGTTCCGATGGCGCGGCCGCGCTCCGCTTCAGGGAAAGAAGCGCTGATAATGGCGAGGCTGCCGGGGGTTAGCAAGGCGGCGCCAATTCCCTGGAGCGCGCGGGCGGCGATGAGTTGATGGATCGATTGCGCCATGCCGCAGGCTGCGGAGGCTAGCGCGAATAACGCGATGCCGGTGAGGAAGACTTTGCGACGTCCGAAGCGGTCACCCGCCGCGCCCCCGACCAGGATGAGAGCGCCGAGAAAGAGCCCGTAGGATTCGACCACCCATTGGACATCGATGACGCCGGCTTTGAAGCTGGATTCGAGAGCGGGCAATGCGACGTTGACGACAGTGCTGTCGATGAAAGCCATGCTGGTGCCGAGGATGGCAGCGGCGAGAATCCATGGCCCCGATTGCGGACGGCAGGGAGAGTCGGCCGGCACGGAACGGATGGCAGCATCGTCGCAGGGAGGCTTCATTCCGGGTAAGGATGCCATCGGAGCGTAGGAAGTTTCGGGCAAAGTACGGCGGGGCATGTTCGCAGTTGGATGTTTTTTGAGGCATTCCCGGGCGGGAAGTATCGGCGTAGGCCCAGACGTCCTCGTCTGGGCGGGCGCCAGCCTGGCGGAGAGTTCAGCCAGCTCCAGATCGGCAGCCGTGTGGGAGTTTCTTCTGCTTTTCTAGTGAAAGAAGTATTGCCTACCCAGAGAACTGTTGCCTGGAGATAACGTCAAGCCGAGCTTCGCTCGGCCGGGCAGACGAGGGCGTCTGCCCCTACGTGAGTCAGGGACGGGTGATGACTTCGTTGGGGGCAGTCGGGAGGCGGAAGGGAGCTCCGCGATCCTGATTGGCTTTCACCGTCGCGGGGAGATCGAGTTGGGCGAGGGGAATCTGTTTCGACCAGGAGCCGCTGGTCCAGTAATCGCCGCGAGTGTAGATCACTCCAGAGATGATGGAGTAGTCGCTGGATTGTTCCTGGTGGCCGTCGCGGAAAATGAATGTGGTGGGCGGCGGCTCAGTGATTGATCTCGTCTCGGGGACTGTGCGGATGGAATGTTTCTCTGTTTTGTCAGCAACGTAATCCGGCTGAATGGTACGCGAACCATTGATCGATTCGGACGTGACGCGGACGTAGCGGTCACCTTGCCACTCGATGAGCAACGGCGCGGCGGCCTTGTGCTCCTCAATTGGAGCCGAAGTCTGTGCAGGCGGCGCTGGCGGAGACTGGACGACGATCACATTCGGCGAAGGATCATAGTAAGCGTCGCTCCAGAAAGGATCTCCCAGAAATAATGATCCAGGAAGGCGCGAGTGGTGCCGGGACCCGAATCCTGGAGAGCTGGAGATACGGATCGAGCCGCGGCCGGACTGCGCGCAAAGGGGCGTCCCGAGAAGCAGGATTGCGAGGAACGCCGGGATGGCGCGCGGGCGCATAGCTAGCTGCCGGGCGACTCGGGAAGCTTGAAATCGACGCCCTGATCGTCGTTGGCTTTCTGGGTTGCGGGCAGATCAAGATCGGAAAGCGCGATCTTCAGGCGGTGTCCGGGAGTGAGGTCGAACAGGTTTGATCCCACGATGGCGTAATTGCTGACCTCCTGCTTGTGACCATCTTTGAAAATGAGGATGGTGGAGGGCTGGGCAATCACGATCGGGTCAGGAGCACGCGCTGGCTCGGGCGGGCTGGCGACAGAATTCGTGGCCACAGCCGGAGTCGCTACGGAACTCGGAGGCCTTGGAACTGCGGTTCGTGGCTTCTCGGCACGGTAGTCGTTTGGAGCGGGGTCACCCGGTCCGCGACGGTCGAAGATAGTCGGGCCACCTTGATACTGGCTGGAATCCTCAGGAGCATCGGCGGCAGATTCGTCTGCGGCTTGTGCGTCGTTGGGATCCATTAGCGGCGAGTAGGGGACGTAATACGGCACGTAGTAGGGATACGCGTATCCCTGATTCTGACGATGGTGATGATGTGTGCCAGACGGCTGCGGACGGAAACCAGGCTGATGAAAAACGTGCTGCGGCGGAACTGCTCCCTGGGGACCAAGCGACGTCACGCTGGGCGGAGCACCGTTGAAGCCGGGATGTCCGCCGAAACCGAAGGAGGTGACCGAGGGCGGAGCACCGTTCGCCTGCGCCGAAGCGGAAAGCGTGAAGACCGGAATCAGCAGAACGGCGAAAACGGGCACCCAGTACCGCATGCGGGGATGATACTCCAGGTAAAGCGGCATGGCACACTCTCCTCGTTGGTTAGATGTCGGCGGAGGGGATTTCGTTTTCGCTTGTGGGAGAGAAAGTAATCGGGGGTAACCTTTTGGCGCTGGTGCCAGATCAGATGCTGGCGAGAGAAAGCCGAGCTTTGCTCGGCCGGGCAGACGAGGGCGTCTGCCCCTACGCGGGCTCGGCGGACTGAGGGCGTCTGCGCCCACGCGAGTGGTCCAGGCGGTTGGGATGATAGGACTTATGGATAACGTGCACGAAGCAGTGGCCTCGACGGGCGGGGACGCCCGTCGCTCCATTTATCGCGCCAAGCCGACCCTGGCTAATTCGCTCAGACTCCAGAATGAGTAGGCGAGCAGGAGGCCGGAGATGCTGGCTAGGACAAGCGTGCGCTGTTTCGTTTCCAGCAGGTCCGCAAAAATTCCGGAGACGAAGACGAACAGGAAGGGCAAGGCGACAAGTTGAAAACCCAAGCCTTGATAATGGGGCGCGGCGAAGCCGAGCACGAGGCAAAGCAAGGCGACGAGCAGAGGGGCGGTATTGCCGAAATAACGGGTCCTTGGCCACAGGGCATAGGTGACAAGCGCAGCCGGTAGAGCAAGAACCAGGGCCGGACTGTTCTGCCCGAGTTGAACCAGAAGCTCGCGGTATGCGACGGACATCGTGAACGCCTGCCAGGTGATGCCAAACCAGGAGGCATGATGGAGGCCGTCCCACAGGGCAACGGGATGAAAGAAGTAGGCGCCGAAGAGGAGAGCGAGGGCGATCAGGCAGGCCGCGCTCCAGATGATGGCGGCGGCAGCGCGGCGTGTCGGCGCGAGATACAGCATAAACGCCAGTGCCAGCGGCGCCATCACGACGAGGGAGAATTGGCTGCCGATGGCCAGCGCGAGTGAGACTCCAAGAAGCAACATGCGACGCCAGTTCCAAAGTACGACTTCGCGCGGAGCATAGAGTGTGTGGGCAACGGCGATGCCGGTGAATATCGTCCCGAATGCTCCCCAGACTGCGCCGATTTCGGGTTCGGCAAACCAGAGCGCGGTCGCGCGAATCACTCCGGGAGAAAAGCAGTAAAGCGTGAGCGCGATGAATCCACCTTCGTTGCCGTAAAGGCGGCGCGAGACGTACCACAGTGATGCTCCCAACAGAGCTCCGAAGACGAGGTGCGGAAGGCGGGCCAGCCATCCCCAATACAGGAGCGTTTCGGACTGAAAAAGCCCAGGCCAGATCAAGAGCGGCGCGGAGGAGACCAGGTACCAGAGGGCGGAGTGGTCGGGATCAAAGCCATCGTTGTCGCGGATGCGCGGGGGCGGGCCCGGGCCCACGACGGAGTGCGGATCGGAGATCGCGCTGGTGCGCGGCGAATTGTGCCAGCGACGCAGACCGGTGTCGAGGCGGTACCACTCGCGCAAGTCCATTTGCCCGGCACGCAAGCTGCGGCTCACGAGCCAGGCGCACTGTGCGAGGAAGACCAGAAGCAGCGCTCCGGCGATCCATTGTGGTCTGCCTACAGGTCCAAACATGAAAATCGGTCAACCGGATGAGGAACGAGTGTTTTACCATGGCGAGGCCCGATCCCGCGAACTTCTGATGAGCGAGCCCGAAACTCGGCCGTCGATCCCGCCTGAAGAGCTCCGTGAGGGGAGCGATTCGTTCGAAAATTCGTCCACTTTGTCGCGGGGAGAAACCGGGGGAATTTTCCGCGGGACGCGGGGAGTGCGCGCCATCTGGAGGCTGGCGATTTACCTCATTTGCGGCTTCTTCACGGCGTATTTCGCATTCTGGATTGGAGCTTCGTTCTTCCGGGAGCCGGTTCGTGGCGCGGCTATTTTGTGGCAGGAGATGTATGGACAGGCGGCGCTCGTGTTGGCCGCGTTCGCTCCCGCGCTTCTGATGGCGCACCTCGAAGAGCGCAAAGTGGATGAGTATGGGCTGCCACGGCGGCATGCGTTCGGGAAGATGTTCTGGGTGGGGGCGGCGTGGGGACTGGCAGCGATCAGCGTGTTGATGATCGCGCTCCGGGGCGTGCACGCGTTTTACTTCGGACATCCAGTTTTGCATGGCGGACGCATCTTGAAATTTGCGGTGTTCTGGGCGGTGTACTTCGTCCTGGTGGGATTGTTCGAAGAGTTCCTGTTGCGAGGGTACACGCTGTACACGCTGGCGCGCGGAATCGGGTTCTGGCCCGCGGCTGTGTTGTTGTCGTGTGCGTTCGGCGCGATTCATTTTCGGAATCCGGGGGAGAGCTGGATTGGGTTGTTGGGAGCCGCGGCAATCGGCATTTTCTTTTGCTTGACTTTGCGGCGGACGGGCGATTTGTGGTTCGCGGTCGGGTTCCATGCGTTCTGGGATTGGGGGCAGACGTACCTGTATTCGGTGCCGGACAGCGGGACGATGGAGCCGGGGCATTTGATGCGCCCTTCGTTCGCGGGACCGGATTGGCTGAGCGGCGGGAGAGTGGGGCCGGAGGGGAGCGTGTTGTGCTTCGTGTTGATTGTGGGATTGTGTGCGGCGTTTGCGCGGCGGTATCGGGACGTGAAGTTTGGGGTGGGGACGGGCGTGTAGGGAGTTTTACGTTCGTACATGAAGAGTGCCGTCCCTAAAGGGACTCGGCGGTTTTCCACGCCTTTTCCCCGGACTTACGTCCAGGGCTAGCTTCTGATGTCGCTGCGCGACTGGATGGCGCGGCTCCGCCGCTGACGGGCGGGGACGCCCGTCGCTCCATCAATCAGAGAGTGCAGGGCTGGTCGCCGCCGGGTGTGGAGGATCCCGGCTTTGACCAGCCCTGGCTTTTAACGGCGTGGTAGCGAAACGAACTGGATGGCAGTCAGCTTCGCCAGGGTTTCGAGTTTGTCCACGGGAAGATTGCCGGTGAGCATCTTGTGCGTGGCGTGGGTTTGCGTGAGATCGAAGCCGAGCGCTTTCAGTTGTGCGCGTACTGCGGGCGAGTCTTCGGTGAGCCAGAGCTCGAGGGCTATTTTGCCGGCGTGAACGTTGGCGCAGGATCCGGCATTCTTGCGTGCGCAGTCGAGCGCAGCGAGAACCGCGGGCTGGAATTTGCTCTCCATGAGCTGGCGCTCTTTGTTGGGCACGGGGATTGGTGCGAGCGTGCGAGAGTCGTGGTCATCACTGTGCAGAGTTGCTATCTTCTGCGGTGGAGATGGCGGCATTGCTGGTGGAGATGCGGACAGCTTCGCTTGCGGCATGGTGTACGCCCGACTCACGACACCTCCAATGGCTCCGCCACCGGCGCTACCGGGTACGCCAACCGGTACTGGAGACTGCGAGGCGAAATAGTCGAATTGACGCTCGCCAAAGACTGCATCACGACTGACCCCTTCGGGCATCTCGACCGGGACTTCCATGCGCTGCGGCTTGCCGTCCTTGGTGACAATGCGGTCTTCGACTGCGACGAATGAGGTGAACTGCGTCATCAACCGATAGTCGAGACCGAGCTGCGTGATCTGCTCTTTCAGCGCGGGCTTCATGGCGCCTTGCTGCAAGCCGAGCCAGTCTTGCGACATGAGGTCATCGATGCGGCGGCGGGCCCAGAAGCCGGCCAGCGCGTCGAATGGGGGAGAGCTGGTGGAAAATGTCACGGGAATTTCGCGGGTGAAAGGGCCGCCGGCGCGCGTGCCTTTGAGGCGGATCTTTCCGCTCGCAGGTTGAGTAAAACGCCCGCTGATTACGAGTGGCTGCCCGCTGAACAGATCGGGAAGGCGTTGCGGGTAGACGTCGGTGACCGGCAGACCACCCCAGTCGATGTAGAGATCGGTCAGGAGTGGCGAGCGGACACGCTCGTAGAAGCGGTGGGCCGCTTCGTCGGCCTTGTCGGCGAGGGTGACGTATTCGACTGCGCCGCGGCCGCTTTCGGCCATCTTGTCGAGCAGGAAACGATTCACGGAGGTGCCGATACCGAAGGCGAAGACGCGGGCGTTGGGATGTTTCTGGACTTCTCCGACAATTTCCATGTCGTCGCCGACGTAGCCATCCGTGAGGAAGCCGACGACGCGAACGTGATCCTGCTTGTCGGAGGGCACCAACGCCGCGCGGATGGCTTTCATCATTTCCGTACCGCCGCCACCAGTGCGGCTGGCGAGCACGGCCTTCGCTTTGCGGATGTTTTCCGCCGTTGGATAGACGGGTTCGGGAAAGACAATGTGCGTGTCGCCCGAGAAGGTGATGAGGTTGAAGGTGTCGCCGGGATAAAGTTCATCGAGCGCGCGGCTGATCACTTCTTTCGCTTTTTCGAGCGGGAAGCCCCACATGGAGCCCGAGGTGTCGAGCACGAAGACGAGTTCCTTGGGCTGGATGTCGGATTCGGGGAGACGCGCGGGCGGCTGCAGGATCATGGTGAAGTAACCACCAGCGCCTTTGGAGCGGCCGGGAGCGGGCGTCGAGAGAATGGCGTCTTCGATCTCGGCGCCGGCGACGTCATACTTGAGAATGAAGTCTTTGTTCGGGATAACAGCTTCGTCGCGCAGGCGGATGCCGGCGCGGCTGGCGCTCTGACGATCGACTTCGATGTCGTGCGATTTGGAACGGACATCCTGAATGGGGACGCCGGCGTCGAGCGCGAGTTCCATCGAGATGTCGTGACCGGCGCGCGTGCCTTTGGCGGCGATCCACGGGGTGATGTGCGATGCGTCAGGAACGCGATTGGTGTCGGGCGCCCAGCCGCCGCCCTGTTGGCCGGTTGCTTGCCCAGGGATGTAGCGCGGACCGACCACCATTGGGAATACGAACTCGTAGGAGCCTTCTTCATAGCGCAGGGTCTCGACGTAGCTGATGGTGACGGTGACTTGTTCGCCGGGCAGGATGTTGGCGACCGACTGCGTGAAGATGTTGGGACGCTCCTGATCGAGCAGCGCGGCGACGTGGCCAGTGTTCTTGGCGTGCTCGTAGATGGCACGCGCTTCTTCACGGCGCTTGATGAGGCCACGCACAGTGCGGTTACCGATCTGGATCGTCATATCGTCGACGGCTGCGTCCTGCGGCAGCGGGAACGTATAGACGGCTTCGATGTTCTGGGTCGCGGTGTTCGCGAAAATCTGCGTGACGGTGACACGCGCGAGGAAGCCGCTGATGCCGGCGCGGACGTCGGTGTGCTTCAGCGGGCACACGCCCTGGATCTTGCCGTCTTTCCCGACGATGCCGAGAGAGCCGGGCGTTGTGCCGGGAGTTTCTCCGGGCGGCGGCGCGGCGAGGACTGCGGATTGCGGGCTGGCGACGACGAGAAGAAAAGCCGTCAGCAAAATTGTGGAGAGCAGTGAAGAGCTGGGGCCCCGGGGATTGCGTTTCATACGAACCTCCGCGACGTGATGACTTGAAAACTGGTGGACGTATTGGCGTTGCCTGTGAACATGGAGATTCTTGTGTATGTGACTAGGCCGGGTTCGCAGCTTTCTGCGGTGCGGCGACGTGCCAGTCGAAGAAGCGGCGACCTGTCCAACGGAGTGCACGCCATGCAACGACGGCAGCAAACAGAATAGTTATGCTCCAGGTAAGGATCACTGGAACGTAAAACAGAATTGCAGCCATGGTAGCGGCGTAGTCAGCGAGAGCGTCGAGACCATTTCGCAGCGCGAGTTTTAGCTGATAGAGCGGACGCCAGTTGAGGCCGAAGACCTGCGTGTCGGCAAGGGTGCGTAGCGAAATTGTGATGGCGACGGTTTCGACTTGTTTCGAGAGCGTCTGAAATTCGGCCTGCTGCTGCTCGATCTGTCCGCGGACTTCGCTCAGCTTCTGCGTCACTTCGAGCAGGTCGTGCACTTTGTAAGCGCTCTTCATAATGGTTAGATACTGCGCTTCCTCGGCGCGCAGGTTGCGCAGGCGGGCTTCCATGTCGACATACTGGCGGGTCACATCTTGCGCGTCAGTCTTTTCACTTTCAACACGCGTGGCGAGTTGGCGAATTTGCGCTTTCGCTTCTTCGAAGTGCGTTGCCGGAACGCGGATGGTGATGTCGGCCGTGGGAGCTTCTTTGGTGCCGCCGATCTGCGTGGTTTCGAGGTAGCCTCCCATGCTTTCCGCCATACGACGTATCTGCTCGGCCGCATCCGCAGGACTTTTCACGGTTAGTTCAAGCGCCCCGGTACGCACGATCTTGCGATCGGCGGTGGCGGACTTCTCAGCGGGCTGGGCTGCGGATTTTAGTTCGGCGACAACCGCGCCTGCTGTTGGTAGAGACACCGGAGCGGCATCGGGGAGGGCCATGTTTTCGAGGCGGGTACTGGCATACATGTGCTCCCAGGCGGGAACGCCAGCTGCGCTTCGGGTTCGAAGCAGATTGGGTATGGCAATGCTCGCCGCCAGCAGAATAATTCCGCTACCGATAACGAGAGGCTTCCAAAGATGATTGACAGACTTCAAAGGCGCTGTGATGGCTGACATCGCTCGTCTCCTGTCCCGAGAACGCGTTGGTTATTCGAGCTTGCAGCAGATTTGTTTGGGGTATCTAGAATTCGTTTCGAGGGATGCTCGTTTTAGAGAGGATATGGCACCAAGCACAGCAGGCCGAGCTTCGCTCGGCTGGACAGACGAGGGCGTCTGTCCCTACGTGGTTCGTGCCACAGCGTTCGCGATTGCGGCGGCGAAGCGGGTGGTGGCTTCGGGATGATCGGCGAGGAACAGCATGGGCTCGATGAGTTCGAGTTCCATGAGAAGGAATCGGTCTCCTGCCACAACGCCATCCACGCGGGCATAGACGACAGGATCGACTGCGTGCACGGCGCGAGTGGCGCTCGCGAGGACGTGCGCTGGAGGATCGGCAAGATACGAAGTTCCCCCAAAATCGTTTTGCACGCGGAAATCGCCGGGCTGCGGCTTCTTCAGGATGGCGTGACTGAATTTGCCTCCGAAGAAGATGAGCGACCATTCGCCTTCGGTGGTGATGCTGTCCATGAATTTCTGCAGCATAACGCCGGAGCCGCGGTGGAGTTCGTCAAAGAGTGGCTGGGCGGTGGCGGCATCTTCTCGCGTGACGAGTTCGGTGCGGTAGGCGGTGGCAGAGATACGCGGCTTGACGACGGCTTTGCACCAGCCGAGTTCGCGGAGTTTCTCTCTTAGCAGGATGGGCCCGGCGATTTGTTCTGGCCAGAATGTGGGAACAATCGGAATGCCTCTGGTGTCGAGATCGCGCAGGTAGCCCTTGTGCGCGTTCCATCGGATCAGAGGCGCAGGGTTGAGGATTGGAATGTGTGCAGATTCGAGTTGTGCGATCCAGTCGAGAAACTTCTCGGGCGCGAGGTGGTAGTCCCAACAGGAGCGGATCAGGACGGCGGCGCAGGCGGACCAGTCCTGGTTGGGATCGTTCCAGATGGCGGGATGGGCCTGGATGCCGTGCTGGGCGAGCGGGTCCAAGAGGAGACGGTCGTCTTCAGTGAGTGTGGGGAATTTTGACGAGGTGGCCAGGGCCAGGCGGGGCATGATTGGGATATCACCACAGAAATAGCAAGCCGAGCTCCGCTCGGCTGGGCAGACGAGGGCGTCTGCCCCTACGCGAGCGGTCTAGATGTCCAGGTTCTTTACGTCGAGGGCGTTTTCCTCGATGAACTTGCGGCGTGCCTCTACGTCTTCGCCCATGAGCGTGGTGAAAATGGTTTCGGTTTCGGCGATGTCTTCGAGCTTCACGGACAGCAGGGTGCGGCGCTCGGGATCCATGGTGGTCTGCCAAAGTTGCTCGGCAGTCATTTCGCCCAGGCCTTTGTAACGGGTTTTTTCGTAGCCTCGGGCTCCGGCCTCCTGGACATATTTGAACAGCTCGCGCAGGTTCGATTTCTCGATTACTTCAGCTTCCGCTTTGCGCCTGGTAGTTTTTGCGGCTACCTGCTTCTTGTCAGACTTGTCGGCTTTGTCTGCTTTCGCAGTCGCTTCCGCGGTTTCGCCTTCAGCAGCGTCTTCGGTGTCGTCGGCGCTGGCAGACTCCTTGGCGATGGTCTCGACCATGAAGGGCGGTTCCATGTAGGGCTCGATCTGCTTAAATTTTGCGAGTAACTGACGATACTCGGGCGTGGAGACCAGTTCCCAGTTGATGAGGCGCTCGGTGCCCTGGTTGCTGACGAAGCGGACTTCCCAGAGGTTGTGCTCCTCGTCGAAACGGCTGCCGACTTCTTTGAAGCCGCGATCTTTTTGGAGTTTCTTGAGTTCCCTTTCGAGCTTCTCGACTTTTTTCGGCGGCGCGTTTTTGTCCCCCTCGAAGTCGACGCGCTTGGCGAGGTCGAGCTTGGGCACGAGTTCGGTGACTTGCTCGTCGCGCAGGCGCTTGTCGACCTTATCGAAGAAGCCGAGGTATTCCTTGAGCTGGGCCATGAAGCGCGAGAGGCTACCGCCATCGAGCTTGGCGGCGCCCTGACCATATCGGATCACGATACTATCGGCAGCGCGCTTGAGGAGGATCTTGTCGAGCGCGTCGTCGTCTTTCACGTACTGCAGGCTGCGGCCTTTCTTCAGGCCGTAGAGCGGCGGCTGCGCGATGAACACGTGGCCGCGCTTGATCAGCTCCTGCATGTGACGGAAGAAGAACGTGAGCAGGAGCGTGCGGATGTGGCTGCCGTCGACGTCGGCATCGGTCATGAGGATGATTTTGCCGTAGCGGACTTTCGTCGGGTCGAAGTCGTCCTTGGCGATGCCGGTGCCGAGCGCGGTGATCATGGCGCGGATTTCTTCGTGGGCGAGCATCTTGTCGTAACGCGCCTTCTCGACGTTGAGAATTTTGCCTTTCAACGGAAGGATTGCCTGGAAGCGGCGATCGCGTCCCTGCTTGGCGGTGCCGCCGGCGGACTCGCCCTCGACGAGGAAGAGTTCGCAGCGCTCGGGCTGACGCTCAGAGCAATCGGCAAGCTTGCCGGGCAGGCCCCCGCCATCCAGCGCGCCTTTTCGGCGGGTGAGGTCACGGGCTTTGCGGGCGGCTTCGCGAGCGCGGGCCGCATCGATCGCCTTGTTGATGATCTTGCGGGCGACGGTGGTGTTCTGCTCGAAGAACGCGCCCAGCTTTTCGTTGACGAATGCCTGCACGATGCCGGCAATGTCGGAATTCAGCTTGCCCTTGGTCTGGCCTTCGAACTGTGGCTGTGGCAGCTTCACGCTGACTACGGCCACCAGGCCTTCACGCACGTCATCGCCGGTGAGATTCTCTTTCACATCTTTGAAGAGACCCATCTGCTGGCCGGCGTAGTTGATGGTGCGGGTGAGCGCGGTGCGGAAGCCGGAGAGGTGCGTGCCGCCGTCGACCGTGTTGATGTTGTTGGCGAAACTGAAAACGCTCTCGGAATAGGCGTCGTTGTATTGCAGGCCGATCTCCATAACGACGCCGTCTTTTTCGGCTTCCATGTAGATGGGCTTGTCGTGCAGGACCTGCTTGCCGCGGTTGAGATGCTTGATGAATTCGGCGATGCCGCCGTTGTATTTGAAATCCGTGTGTTTGGGTTCGCCGGTCTTGGCGTCGGTGGTGCGCTCGTCGGTGAGCGTGATGAGCAGGCCTTTGTTCAGGAAGGCGAGCTCGCGCAGGCGCTGGGCGAGCGTGTCGTAGTTGTACTCGGTCGCGGTGAAGATGCTCTTGTCAGGCAGGAAGCGGACCTTGGTGCCGGTCTTCACTTTCGCGGCGCCGGCCTTCTTCAGCTTGCTGGTGGGTTCGCCTTTCGAGTACGTCTGCTCCCAGGTGAAACCGTCGCGCCAGATTTCGAGTTCCAGTTCCTCGCTGAGGGCGTTGACGACGGACACGCCGACACCGTGCAACCCGCCGGAAACTTTGTAAGAGGAGGAATCGAATTTTCCGCCCGCATGCAACTTGGTCATGACCACCTGGGCGGCGGGAACTTTTTCGCCGTCGATGTCCATGTTGTCGACAGGGATGCCGCGGCCGTTGTCGACGACAGTGATGGAGTTGTCGATGTGAATGGTGACTTCGATCTTGTCGGCAAATCCGGCGAGGGCTTCGTCCACGGAGTTGTCGACGACTTCATAGACGAGGTGATGCAATCCCATCTCGCCGGTCGAACCGATGTACATGGCGGGACGTTTGCGGACGGCTTCCATGCCGCCGAGCACCTTAATGGAGTCGGCAGTGTAGTCGCCATTGACTCCGTTGGGAGCCTTTCCGTCTTTTGTTTTCGCGTCGGTGATCGCGGTGGGGTTCAGAGTCTCTTTTGTGGCCATTCAGCTCCGTGAAAAAACGCACTTGGTAGCCCCTGGCTGACGGTGCCTTTTCGGGCGCCCCGGATTGACTTCAAATTATTGATATTTATTGGACTTAGGGGCTTCCCAAGCTGGCTACATTCTAGCATAGAAAGGGGTGTTTTTCGAGCCGCGAATCGGGTCGGTAACCCTTGTTTTGGGAGGGGTTTAGGAGGGTGGAGGAAGGCGATTTTGGGAGGGGCGGGCGGTAGCGGTCGCTTCAGGACTTCGGGGCTCCGAAAGAGAGTTTTTCGATCAGCTCGTCGAGCTCGTCGTCGCTGCCCGCGATGAAGGTAACGGAGACGACAAATCCTTTCCGCAGGAGTACGAGAGAAGACTGATGCATGGTCAGCTTGCCGAGCTCTTTGAGGAAATCGGCGCGGACCAGGGGAGTTGTGCCTACGGAAAATTCGTAGGGGTCTCCGGCGGGTTTGAAGCCTTTTGAAGTGGTGAGTTCGGTCAGGGGGCCGAGGTAGTCGGCGGCGGTTTTGAGGCCGGGGTAGGTGGAGGTGCTCTCGGCGGTGATGATGACGGCAGAGTTCACGGTGTCGCCGGCGACTTCGGGCGGACGTTCGAAGACGCCCAGGAGCAGTTTGGATTTTGTTGGATCGGCGGATTCGTCCTGCATTTGCTGGGTGCGATCGACCCAGGCGTAGGGCATTTTGTAGGTGAAGGCGAATTCGGGGTTGCGATAGAGGGTTTCGGCGCTGTTGGACGGCGACGTGTGGTGGGTTGCGTGTTGTTCGGGTTTTTGTTTGGTCTTCGAGGAGGAGGTAGCGGGATCTTGGGCGTATGCGGTTCCAACGAGGGTCAGTACGAGCAGGATTGGAAAGGGTGAACGGCGCATCTCGAGATAATCGTACAGGAGATGGGTTGCAGATTTCCTCGGGTCGGGATCGGGGTTATTTCAGCCCGAAGAAATGTCCACCCAGCATTGATCGCGGGCAGATAAAACATGAGCCGCGGCCAAGAACGCCCCGGCCGCACAGACGGGGCGTCTGTGCCTACGTAGTTCTGGGCGACTCAGTGCACTCTCTCTAGGCCGCGACGCTCACGGAAACCGGCTGGCCACAATGGGCACAGCGGCGGGCCTCGATCGGGATGTCGCTTAGGCACTCGGGGCATTTCTTGGTGGTGGGCGCGGGAACGGGTTCGTCCTTGTGCATGCGGGCCATCAGGGCGTTGACCGGCATCACCACGAAGAAATAGACGGCTGCGGCGACGAGCAGGAACGAGATGGCCTGATTGATGAGGTCTCCGATGTTGAATGACTGGTTGCGTAGCTTAAAACTGAAGGTGGCGAAGTCTCCCGTCTTGCCGACGATGGCGCCGATCAGCGGCGTGAGGAAGTCTTTGGTGAACGCCCCGACCACGGTCGCAAAGGCGGCACCGATGACCACGCCGACTGCCATGTCGACCACGTTTCCGCGCAGAATGAATTTTTTGAAGCCGCTGAGCATGTTGGCCTCCTGATCGAGAAATAGCGTCGACGGGCGAGGACGCCCGTCTCTCCATAAATTGAGGTGGCGGACAATGTAATGCGGGGAGGCGGGGGCGTCAAGGAGGTGTAACTATTCGCGGGTGACAGCGGCTAAAGCCGCGTTGATCTGTTCACTCTATGGCTCGAACCGAAGTCGAGCCCTCATGAGAAGACGAGCTTCGCTCGCCTGGGCAGACGGGGCGTCTGCCCCTACGCGAGTGTAGAGGCTCAGATGCGCATGGGCATGACGATGTAGCGGTACTTGTAGTCGTCGCTGCCGAGGGGGCGAAGTTGGCCGGCGGACTGGGGGTCTTTCAGCTCCAGGCTTACGTCTCCGGAACCAACCGCTTTCAGGAAGTCCAAGATGTAGGTAGCGTTGAAACCGATGGTGAGGCCGTCACCCTGGTAGGGTGTTTCGATGGAGTCCTCGGATTCGCCGGAATCGGTGGAGGAGGCGGAAAGCTTCAACTCGCCTTTCTCCAGGCGGAGGCGGACTGCGCGGGAGCGCTCGTCGGAGAACTGGGCTACGCGCTGGATGGCGGCGCTGAAGTCGTCGCCGTTCAGGCTGACGTGCTTGTTGTTGTCTTTGGGAAGGACCGCTTCGAAATTGGGAAATTGACCGGTGAGCTGGCGCGAGGTCAGAAGGCGCGGGCCGATGCGGAAGAAGAGCGTGGATTCGTCTTTGGCGAAGTCGATGGTCTCGACATCATTGGTGGAATCGACCAATAGCTTCAGCTCGTCCATGCACTTCTTCGGGATGAGGGTTTTCATTTCGCCGGAGACGCCCTCGAATTTTTCTCCGTTGCGCTCGATGTGAGCGAGGCGATGACCATCGGTCGCGACCATGGTGATGGACTCAGGCTTGAGGACCATGAGGGCGCCGTTCAGGGTGTAACGGGATTCTTCGTTCGCGATGGCGAAGCCGGTCTTGGCAATCATCTCGCGCAGAACCTGGGCAGGGATCTTGACTACTCCGGCAGTCGGAAAGACGGGGAGGCTGGGGAAATTCGACTTCGCCATTCCAACCATCTTGGTGTTGGAGCGTCCGCAGCGGATGCTGACCCAGTGGTTGTCGAGCAGCTTGATCGTGATCTCTGCGTCGGGCAGAAGCTTTACGTAGTCGTATAGCTTGCGCGCGGGGATGGTACAGGAGCCTTCCTTCTTGACCTTGGCGTTGCAGGCGGTGCGCAAGCTCAAGTCGAGGTCGGTAGCGGTGAGCGACAACTTGTCGCCAGAAGCTTCGAAGAGATAGTTGGAGAGGATCGGGATCGTAGTCTTGCGTTCGACAACTCCCTGCGTGGCCGTCAGCTCGCGCAGAAGTTCAAACTTGCTGACCGTGATCTCCATAATCCCAGTTCCAGTCGCAGTGGCCACTTCAACCGGCATAGCCGAATCTCCCGTAGGGCGGCGCTACTTCTATAGCTTTTTTATATCAAATTAAAAACCTATAAAACCAGCAGTAACAGCAGGTAGCTCGGAAAAGTGGAAAACCGATCCAACTGGCCTGCTGGCCCCCGTTTGCCGATACACCGTTCATGTCCAAAATAGGTCCCGCGAGCGGCGGAGGCGGTGGAGGAGTGGAGACCGACTTTCCGCTTCGAACTGTTCTTACACAGCTTCCACACCTGCTCCACAGAGAACTGGAAGGAAGACGCTCCGGTTTGGTGGAAAACTGCGCAGAGGCCGCGCATTAACCGCCTAGCTGCTCGGTCAGCTTATTGATGAGCCTGTTCAAATCCTTATCGTTCTTGCGAGCCTCGTCGATTTTATCGACGGAGTGCAGCACGGTGGTGTGGTGCTTACCGCCGAACTGCCGTCCGATCTCGGGCAGCGACGCTTCGGTCAGATGCTTAGCCAGATACATGGCGATCTGACGGGGGTAGACGATGGCGCGGGAATTATTCTTGGCCTTGATCTCGACCAGGCGCAGCCCGAACTGCTCGGCGGTGGCCTTCTGGATGGATTCGATCGTGACCTTGCGGGCCTGCGAATCGATGAAATTCTTGAGCACCTGCTGGGCGTAGGGGAGAGTGATTTCGGCGCCGATCAGCGAAGAATGGGCGACCAGGCGAATGAGCGCGCCTTCCAGTTCGCGGACGTTGGAACGGATGTTCGAGGCGACGTAAAGGGCGACGTCGGTGGGCAGGGTGACCTTTTCCTGCTCGGCTTTTTTCTGCAGGATGGCAACCTTGGTCTCGAGGTCGGGGGGTTGGATGTCGGCGATCAGACCCCATTCGAAACGGCTGCGCAGGCGATCTTCCACTTCGGCCAGCTCTTTGGGCGGGCGGTCGCTGGCGATGACGATCTGCTTCATCGATTCATGCAACGCGTTGAAAGTGTGGAAGAACTCTTCCTGGGTGCGTTCTTTCTGAGCGAGGAACTGGATGTCGTCGACCAGCAGGACGTCAACGTTGCGGAACTTGTCGCGGAAACTGGTCATCTTGTCGTAGCGCAGCGAGTTGATCATCTCGTTGGTGAACTTCTCGCTGGAGACGTAGCAGATGGCAGCTTGCGGGAGGCGTTTCTTAATTTCGTGCCCAATAGCCTGCATCAGGTGGGTTTTGCCCATTCCGACGCCACCGTAGAGGAAGAGCGGGTTATAGGCCTTGGAAGGCCGCTCCGCTACGGCCTGGCAGGCGGCGTGAGCGAACTGGTTGCCGCTGCCGATGACGAAGGCGTCGAAGGTGTAGCGCGGATTCAGTTGCGCGGCGCCGTCCCAATCGAAACGGGCCTGGGCAGCTGCGGCCGCGGAACCACCCGAAGTGGGAGCGGAGGTCGCGATCACGGAAAGGCCGCCATCATGGCGGAGTGGAGTGGAGGCCGGGTCGTCTTCGGGTGTGACGAACTTGACGTCGGCATACTCGAGGCCGAGATTATCGATGGCTTCCTGAATCAGGTCGGCATACTTGTCGCCTACGTGGCGGAACTCGACGGTGGGAACGCGCACGAAGAGTACGCCACCGGTCGCATGGCTATAGCGGGTGGGCTTCAGCCAGGTGTCGTAGGAGTGCCGGTTGATCTTCTTCTCGAGGGCGTCGAGGATGCGAATCCAAGGATTGGGGGCAAGCGTTGTACTTGGAACGGACATAAAGGCTCATCTCGGGGCCGGCGGCTGGTACGGGCCCGACTGTTAAAAATTCTCGACTCTCTTAATTAGTGCAGAGCGCCTCCCGTTTGCTGGGAGCGGGTGCCTGGACGAAGAAATCTCAGTAAGTAGAACAGGCGGCATACTAGCACAAAATATTTTGCCGCGTGGAAAACTTCGCGAAGAAATTTTTTCGCGCAGACAGGATTCGAGCGCGAACTTTTTGTGTTGTCAAGTAGCGAATGTATAACTGCAACGTGAGTGGTGCACAGAATTATCGCACGTGAGCGAGTTGCGGGAAAGCCAGAATTGGCGCTCAGTTCGGCGGAATGCGGAAATGCGTGAGGAGGATGGTGGCGGAAATTCCCGGCGCGCAAAAATTTTGCCGTGTTGGTGCGCGGTACCCGGAAGCGAGTGTGGGCTCCACAGGTTGAGAGAAAAAGATCAAGCATGAATTGGTGATGCGAGCAAGAAAATTTTGTGCGTGTGGCAGCGCGGAATTCTGTGTGAGGAATTGCGATCGGCTGCTATGCCGGTTTGCCGGGTTCTAGGAAGGTCATTTATACTCATAGTTTGCCTAAAGGCCATTGATCGAATCAGGAGCAGCCATTTTTCATGCCCAAGCGCACTTTCCAACCTAACCGGCGTAAGCGCTCGAAGAAGCACGGATTCCGAACGCGCATGAAGACTAAGAGCGGAGCCGCGGTGTTGTCGCGCCGGCGCGCGAAGGGTCGCAAGCGGGTCTCGGTGAAGCCCGGCTTCCGCGAGTAAGACTTCGATTTCTCTCCGGGGCGTGTCCGGGGATCCCATAGGGTCGTCATCCTGAGCGATTTGCACAGCATCTGCAGACGGATTGTGAGCGAGCCGTGAGCGCGCTTGCTCCGGAGGGAGCGCCGGATCTGCAGGGGCAGAGCGGGAAGAAGAATCCACGCAGCGGGCGACTGTTGCGGCATGCGGATTTCGAGCGCGTCTACAAGCAGGGGCGGCGCCATTTTTCAGCGAACATTACGGTGTTCTACTTGCGGCGGGCCGAAGGCGAAGGAATGCGAGTGGGCTTCACGGTTGGCCGCGCGCTGGGAGGGGCAGTCGACCGGAACCGCATGAAGCGCCGATTGCGCGAAGCGGTTCGCTTGAGTCGGAGATCGCCCGGGCCCGGCGTGGATGTCGTGATCAATCCGAAGAAGTCAGTGCGGACCGTGGAATTCTCAGTGCTGCTCGCGGAGGTCAGCCGGGCATTCGAAGTGATTCGCCAGAGGATGGCGGACGAGCCGCGGGCGACGTAGTGGAGGCTTGTTCGATTGAGTATGCAGATTGCACGCAAATCCGTGTTGCTGCTGTTGCGTGGGTATAAGTGGACGCTCTCTCCTATGCTTCCGCCGAGTTGCCGTTACGTGCCGACTTGTTCGGAGTACGCCATGGAGGCCGTGGAGCGCTATGGCGCGGTGCGTGGTGGGTGGATGGCGATGATGAGGATTTTGCGGTGCCATCCTTTTGTGAAGGGTGGATACGATCCGGTCATGCGCCGGGAGACGCTTGGGAAGTTTGGGCGGCCTTGAGAGCTGCGGGTCAAAATCTTAAACCGCGAAGGGCGCAAAGGAATCGCGAAGGACGCAAAGAGAACCTCAGGCATTTGTCAGTGGTTGGGAGACGCCATCGCGAGATTGGGCAGAATGCAAGACAGTCTTAAAACGCAGAGAACGCAGAGAAGGGCCGCAGAGGTCGCGGAGAAAAACGACAAAATCTTAAACCGCGAAGGGCGCAAAGGAATCGCGAAGGACGCGAAGAGAAGCTCGGGCATTTGTCAGTGGTTGGGAGACGCCATCGCGATTGTGCAGAATGCAAGACAGTCTTAAAACGCAGAGAACGCAGCGCAGAGAAGGACCGCAGAGGTCGCGGGGAAAAAGGACAAAATCCTAAACCGCGAAGGGCGCTAAGGGATCGCGAAGAGCGCTAAGAAGACGGCGGTGCCTTTCAAAGCTTAGACGTGAGTGTTGCAAGTGAAGCCAACACGAAATTTCAGAAGGTAAGGCATTGGCAGATTTTCAAGGTCCACAGCAAGAACCCGGAACGGAGCGCCGACTTCTCCTAGTCTTTGCGCTTACGTTTCTTATTATTCTTGCGTCGCAGCCTTTGCTGAAGAAATACGGGCCGAAGACTCCCGAGCCTGCTCAGCAAGCACAGAATGCGCCCGTGGCTCAGGCTCCGGCGACGGCATCGCCGACTGTTCCTCCGCCCGCGCCGGCTTCGGCGGGAACAAAGCAGGCTTCAGCGGAAACGGAGACCGTGGTTGAGAACGATCTGTACCGGATCCGGTTCACGAATCGCGGCGGCCAGGTGAAGTCGTGGGTGCTGAAAAAATTCCAGGATGATAAAGGTCAGCCGCTCGAGTTGGTGAATGCGAATGCGGCGGCGAAATATGGGTATCCGTTGGGGCTGTGGGCCTACGACGAGGAGCTGCGCAACAAGCTGAACTCGGTGCTGTATCTACAAAATCCTGATGCGGGCGGCGGACTGACCGCGCCCGCGGATATTTCCTTCGAATACTCGGATGCCGACACGGCGGTGCGGAAGACATTCCACTTTGATCACAGCTACGTGGTGAAGGTGGAGACCTCGGTGGTACAGAAAGGCAGAGAGGCCACGGCCTTTCCGGTGTGGCCGGCGGGCTTCGGAGACGAGAACACGCCGGCGGCTTATGCGGCAGCCCGGGTGGAGTACCAGAATGGCAACGATGTCGAGCGCCTGGCATTGAAGAAAGTGGCGGGCGGAGGGACCATTCGCGGACCCTTCAATTGGGCCGCGGCGAGCGATCAATATTTTGCGGCGGTGTTCCTGCCGGAGGATCCGGCGAGTGCGGCGATGGTGACATTGCGCGGCGCACTCGATAATCCGGCAGACGCGAAACATCCGAACGAATTGGTGGGTGTGGCGGTGGGGCGGCTGGGAGGAGCGACCGAGGAGCGGATCTACGTTGGGCCGAAGGCGCTCGATGTGCTGGAGAAGGTTCCGGTGGCCGGGCTGCCGGCAGGGGCAGAACCCGATTTGCGGAAGCTGGTGGACTTTGGCTGGCTGGGACTGATTGCGCGCCCGCTCTTTCTGTGGCTGAAGTGGACCTACAACCACATCGTGGCGAACTGGGGCTGGGCCATCGTGGTCCAGACCCTGATCATCAACCTGGCGCTGTTGCCGCTGCGCATCGCGCAGATGAAGTCGATGCTGAAGATGCAACGGGTGGCGCCGCAGATCAAGTCGATCCAGGAAAAGTATAAGAAGTACAGCATGCGGGATCCGCGCAAGCAGGCGATGAACGAGGAGATCGCCGCGCTCTATAAGAAGGAAGGCGTGAATCCGGCGGGAGGGTGTTTGCCGCTGATCATCCAGATGCCCTTCCTGTTTGCGTACTACCGCATGCTGGGCGTGGCGCTGGATTTGCGGCTCGCGCACTGGGCCTGGATTCCGGATCTTTCCTCCGCCGACCCATATCACATCCTGCCGATCGCGGTGATCATCAGTATGCTATTCATGCAGCGCATGACGCCGCAGGCGGGAATGGATCCGGCGCAGCAGAAGATGATGAACCTGTTCATGCCGGTGATGCTCGGGTTCATCAGCTGGAACCTGGCTGCGGGACTGTGCCTGTACTGGTCGGTGGGAAATGTGATTGGAATCGTGCAGCAAGTCATCATGAACCGCACGCCTTTGGGACGCGAAATGCGGGAGATGATGGAGAAGCGGGCGCGAAAGAAAGATAAATAGCTGCAAGCGTCGAGCCGCGAGCTACGAGAAGTAGTTTGCCGGCTCCGAGGCTCGTAGCTCGAAGCTCAGAGCTAGCTATGCCTATTCCTGACAAAATTGCCGCTGCGAACAAGATCAACGAATTTCTGCGGGGCGTGGTGGCGAATGTCGGCCTGCGTCTGAAATATCGCATTACGGTGGATCCTCCCTTGCCGGAAGAGCGCGACTGGGAGCGTCCGGAGATCCTGGTGGAGTTTGCCGGGCCGGACTCGGCGCTCATGCTGGAGCGCGGCGCGGAGTTGCTGCGCTCGATTGAGTTGCTGGCCATCGAGATGCTGCGGCTCTCCGGCAACGAGCACGAGAAAATTTCGTTTGACTGCATGAATCACCGGGCCATGCGGATTGAAGAGTTGCGCATGGCGGCCAGCGTGGCGGCGGAGAAAGTTCGGAAGACTGGGGCGCCCTACAAGTTTGCGCCGATGTCTTCGCGGGAACGGCGCATTGTGCATTTGGCGTTGCGGGATGAGGCGGATCTGCGCACGGAGAGCGAAGGCGAGGGCATGCGGCGATGTCTGGTGGTGTATCCGAAGGAGGAGAGGTCGTCCTCACGTAGAAGGATTCCGTAGCCGAGAGAAACCGGTGACCCCGATTCTTCGACCCCGTTACCGCATGTATGTCGACGAGGTCGGAAATTCAGACCTTGAGAGTTCGGACAACCCAAACCACAGATTTCTGAGTCTTAGTGGTGTCGTACTGGACCTTGCGCATGTTGCCAGTAAAATCCATCCGCAGATGGAAGACTTAAAAGCTGAATTCTTTGGCTCTCATCCTGATGATCCCGTGATTTTCCATCGCAAAGAAATGGTTAATGCCAAGTACCCGTTCGAAGCGCTGGCAGACCAGAGCATTAAACTAGAATTTGACACTAGGCTATTGAGCCTCCTCAGGAGTTGGGAATTTACCCTCATCACAGTCTGCTTGGACAAGAAGGCACACAAAGAGACCTATGCGACGTGGAGATACGACCCTTATCACTATTGCCTTGCAGTTCTCTTAGAAAGGTTTGTCTTTTTCCTCCGGCGACGAAGATCCTTGGGCGATGTTATGGCGGAATCGAGAGGTGGGAAAGAAGATATACGCCTGAAGAAATCCTTCGAGAGATTATTTGAGCAAGGAACCTCCTTCGTGGAAGAAAGACAGTTTCGAGAGGCACTGACGAGCAGACAGCTCAAGGTTCGGCCAAAGGCTAACAACGTCGCTGGACTTCAGCTAGCAGATCTCGTTGCACATCCCAGCCGAAACGAAATTCTTCGCGACCACGGTCTGCTAGAGAAGGACGTTGCTCCGTTCGCAGCTCGAGTCATTGACATTCTTCAGGCGAAATATGATCGAATGGGCAACAGACTCTTTGGCAAAAAATTCATTTAAAAGGGAAAGGGCCCTTTCGGGCCCCCGATAGCTTTCGCCATCCACCTCCGGATAACCGGATTACTTATAGTATATCCCGCAAGTCAAATTATCCCAAGAGTCGATGACTCGATTTCTCCCCTTAACATCAGAGAAGCGAGTCTACGCCAAGTCTTACAATTTCGTCATGAACCTGGATGACAGCATCGTCGCGATTGCGACTCCGGCTGGGCGCGGTGGGATTGGCGTGGTGCGTCTGGCTGGCGCGGATGCTCGGGCGATTGCCGAACCCATGCTTCGGCTGACGCATTCTCTGGAAGCTGGGCGGGCAGTGTTTGGGGAACTGATTGAACCGGGACAAGATGTCAGCCCCGAGGGGCCCTTGACCCACGAATCTTCGCGGGCGGGGGCGCCCGCGCTAGGTCAACATGGGGATCGCATTGACGAAGTGGTTGTCACCTATTTTGCCAAGCCGCATTCCTACACTACCGATGACATCGTGGAAATTTCGGCGCACGGAGCACCTGTCGTTCTACGACATATTGTGGAGTTAGCGGTCGCGCGGGGAGCGCGGCTGGCCGAGCCGGGCGAGTTCACGATGCGGGCTTTCCTGAATAGGCGCATCGATCTGACGCAGGCTGAGGCGGTGCGGGATCTGATCGAATCGCAGACCTTGTTTCAGGCGAAAGTTGCCGCTCAGCAATTGAAAGGCGCGCTGTCGAAGCGGCTGCAGCCAATCAAGCAGGACCTGGTAACGCTCATCGCACAACTCGAGGCGGGGATTGACTTTGCGGAAGATGATGTTTCGATCATGGCGGATGGAGCCATTCTCGGACACATTGCCCGGGTGCGGGTGCCTCTGGAGGAACTGGCGGCCAGTTTCGCGTTTGGCAAGATCGTGCACGAGGGGTTGACGCTGGCGATCGTGGGCCGACCCAATGTCGGCAAGTCGAGCTTATTTAACCGGCTGGTGGAACGGGAGCGGGCGATTGTGACGGCGACGCCGGGAACGACGCGCGATCTGGTGAGCGAGACGGTGACGATTGGCGGGATTCCAGTGAAGCTGATGGATACGGCGGGTATCCGGCTCGCGCTCGATGAGGCGGAGAGTATTGGAATTCGGAAATCGATGGAAGCGCTGGCGGACTCGGACCTGGTGCTGGTTGTGCTGGACGCATCGCACCCGGTGACTGCGGAGGATGGGGAACTGCTGGCGCATGTTGAGGGGCGGGAGGCAATCCTGGTCGAGAACAAGGCCGACTGCGCCAGCGCTCAGTTCCCGGTTCTCAATTCTCTATTGCCTCGGGTTCGGACTTCGGCTCTTACCGGGTCGGGAGTCGCTGAACTGCGAAGCGAAATTCTCCACCACATCGGGGGAGACGCGGGAGCGCAGAGGGAAAGCGGATTTCTGACGAATGTGCGCCACCAGGGGCTGGTACGGGATTCGCTGGCAGCGCTGGAGGCGGCGCGGGAGGCGGTCGGAAACAGGATTCCGCACGAGATGCTGCTGCTGGACCTTTATAACGCGCTTCGGTCACTGGACGAGATGACGGGCGTCACAACGAATGATGACATTCTCAACTTGATCTTCAGTACGTTCTGTATTGGAAAATAGCCAGTAGCCAGAATTCAATCTACAATCCATCTGACTTATAGCGAGAGGGAGCTACTGGCGGGCCAAAACTGTTTGTGCCCGGCTCCTTAATCACCGTGGAACGACGGGCGGGGACGCCCGTCGTTCCACGATCACTAGCTCACGAACCTGGGCGGCAATCCTTTCTTTCTGCTAGAACGCGAACTTCAATGCCAGTTGTCCGATACGGGGATCACGCGCCGTCGTAACCTGGCCGAACGAAGTGGTTGCGTTGAAATTTCCTTGCACGTTTGCGAACTGCGTGTGATTGAAGAGGTTGAAGAATTCCGCGCGGAACTCCAGATTGTATCTCTCGCCAAAGCGTGTGTTCTTCGCCAGCGCCACGTTGAAATTATTGATGCCCGGTCCTGCGAAGAACCTGCGCCGCGCTGTCCCCAGTTGCCCAAGCGTCTCCGGCGAGAAGCCAGTGGTGTCGAAATACTGGCGGCTCGTATTTCGCGGATTGAAGATGTGCACGGACCCGCCTGCAAAATTAGGCGTGTCGATGCCGAGTGGCAACGGACCTGCAAAGGGTGTTCCCAGCAACGAGCGATCGTCGTTCTCAAAGATGTAAACCGGAAGGCCACTGGAGAATGTTGTGACCCCACTCAGCTGCCATCCGCTCGTCAGTTGCCTCGGCCCACCCAGCTTTCCAAACGGAAGTTGATAGGTGTAGCTCACGACGAAGTTGTGTCGAATATCGAAACTCGACAATCCCCGGCTAAGTTGAGGATTAAATGGATTCACCTGCTCACCGAAACCCGAGGCATCATCGAGCGACTTGCTGTATGTGTAGCCCAGCAGAAGTTGCAGCGGACCGCTGTTGTGCCGGAAATCTATCTGAAAGGAGTTGTAGGCGGAGTTTCCAATTGCCGAAAAATAGCCTTCGCTCGCGAATTGATTGAGCCCATTCGCAATGTCGGCCGGATCATGGGAACTGAATGGCCCGCGATCATAGGACGGCTCGCCCCCAGGAACGCACGCCGGGTCTGCGACGCATAGGGCATGTACGACGGGATTCGCCTCCTGTGTTACGAGTAAATGATGCCCCTGCGTGCCTACATAACTCAAGGTGAGCAAATCGGCGGGCCTGAGCTGGCGCTGCACCGAAACTTCATACTGCTCCGCATAAGGCACCCGGTTGCTCGGGTTGAATGCCGGAGAGGTTCCAATCGTGCCGAACACGCTTGCTGGGATGTTCGACGGTGGATTGAAATTAGCCGGAAATGGATTGGAACTGAGTGTCCCCGTGCCGCGATTCTGGTAGGGGGAATCAAACGACGGAGGAACGATCGAGGAGTAAAACGCTCCATAGGGCGCATCGCCGATTACGCTGAAGTCATATGCGCCCTCGAACGCGCTATAGAACATTCCGTAGCCAACGCGAATACTGGTCTGGTCAGGCCCACCGAACAATTTGCCCAGAAATCCTTGCGAGACATTCGGCGAGTAGGCCAGTCCCAACCGCGGAGCGAAGTTACCCCACCGCACCGGAGCAATCGTTTTTGGAATGCCGGGATCGCCCGGGAACACCCAGCCCCGGGGCGAATTCGGAAATTTTACCGATTGCTCGCCCAGCTTGAGCGTCTCGATTTCATTGTGCTGCTCCCACCACGGGGAGATCACGTCCCAGCGCACGCCGTAATTCAGCGTCAGGTTCGGGCGCGCCCGCCAGCTGTCCTGCGCAAACGCTCCAAGATAATAGCTGCGCGTATTCGCCGCCGGCGTTTGTCCCTGCTGAAAGGCGCCCGGTGCGCCCAGCAAGAAGTCCGCAAAATCGATCCCGGTCTCCGAGGTCCCATTGAAGAAGAAGTAGCCGTTTTCGATGTTGTGCAGTTGTTCCGCCAGCTGTGTGTAATGAAAGCTTCCGCCAAAGGTCAGGCTGTGCGTTCCCACCAGCTTGCTGAAGTTGTCCGATGCCTGGTAAGTATTCTCGACCAAGCCCAGGATGCGGCTGGGAACGCCAATGTTGAAGCTCTGAAAATCCATCTCCGGCAGTCCTTCGGTCGCTGGGTCGAGTGGAAGAATCCCGCCAGTTGCCGGATTGGTTGAAAAGCCAAGCGCGCTGAGCTTTGTGTTCGTGCCTCCCGTGGGGTTATTCAAGAAGTCATGCACTCTCAGATAGCCAATGCGCGCTTCGTTCACGGCGCTGCTTCCCAGTGACTTCGTGTTTCCGATATTGATGACCTGGGTCCGCCCCTTTGTGGTCGCGCTGAATCCCGGCACGGTCGCCACCGGATACGGATTGTTCAGAGAAAACTGATCAATGTAGTAATAGCCGAACAGCGTACCGATGGCCAGGTTCGCATCCACCCGCCCGCTGCCCTTGCGGTCGGTGAGGTTCTGCGCGAATGCCGAGGTCGAGAAGTTGCCGTTTCCATCGCCAACTGGGATCGCGCCTGCCTGCAAAACATTCGTCGCGATCGGCGAGATCAGCTTCGCGGGCACTTCCCGTTCGGAAAAACGCAAACCGTAGGATCCGTGCAGCCGGCGCTGTAGTAAGACTCGCCGGGATGAATCATCCCCGTGCCTCCGAATTCCCGCATGCTCAAGGTATCTGCCCAGGCGCTGCCTTGAACCGTTCCGGACAAGGAGCCTGTTAAGCTGGAGAAGTCCCCGCCCCGCTCCAACGAGGTTGGTACCGTGATGGCCCCGGTCGAAACCCCCACATTTCTTCTGTTCTCCTGGTAATCCCCGAAGAAGAAGACTTTGCTTTTTATGATCGGCCCGCCCACCGTTCCGCCAAACTGGTTTTGGTGCCACGGCCCTCGCCCGTTCCGATCGAAATAATTCGCCGCATCGAGCGAGGTATTGCGGAAGAACTCAAACACGTTGCCATGAATCTGATTCGTCCCGGCCTTGGTTACGACGTTGATCTGCCCACCGGAGAAATTCCCATACGCCGCGTCAAAGTTGTTCGTAATAATCCGAAACTCCGCCAGCGAATCCAGGTTTGGCACCACCGCCGTTCCTGAATATCCGTACTCCTGCACCGACACGCCATTCAACAGATAGCCATTGGCTGACTCCCGCATGCCATTCACCGACAGATTGCCGGGATTCTGATCGCCCGACACCTGCGGCAGCTGAAATCCGCCACTTTGAAAAATGTTCAGGACCGAGGAGCCGCCTCCAATGTTCGAGTTCGTGTTGCTCACACCCGGCTGCAGGGCCAGCAGGTCCGTATAGCTCCGGCCGTTCAGCGGGACCGAAGTCATCTCCTTATCCTTGATGACCTCGCCCAATTGCGTCGAAATAGTCTCTGCATGCAGCGCGTCGGCCGCTACGGTAACGACCTCCGCAACATCGCCCACCGGGAGCAGCGGATCAACCGTGAGCGCATCGTTCACGTGCAATCCGATGGCTGTTTTCTTGAATGCCTTGAAGCCCTTCTGTCGCACTTCGAGGTCGTAGGTGCCGGGCGGCAGAGCCGGTAAGGTATATGCGCCCTCACCGTTGGAATAAACCGTCTGCACGATGCCGGTGGCGACATTGGTGACGGTGACACTGGCTCCAACCAAGACGGCTCCGGTCGAGTCCTTCACGGTTCCTGAAATGCTGGCTGTTATGCCTGCGACCGCAACGCCGCAGGCGAGGAGCAAGACGCCCAGAGCTGACAGAACCGGGCGACATGGTCTGAAATTTGTGGCGAGAGAAGGGCGTATTGTTTCGTGAATGCTATGGGGGATCATTGGATTAGCCTCCAATCAATCGATTCGCGTGTTACATGCGCGGCTGGCTTTCACGGCCGCGGGCGGTTCATCAAGAGTCTGCTCACGATCTCGTCTTCCACCCAGAATCTGGCGTGCATCGCGGCGTTCAGTAGCTACGGTTTTCCTTAAAGTTCGTTGTATTGAATCGTTTTAATATCGATTGCTTGTAAGTGTCAATAAGTTTCTTGGTCTGGAGCGAAGATGCTGGAGCAATTGGTATCAACCGCGAGGCTGTGCGCAGCGTGCTTGTTCGGATTTAGAGGCGGGACGGTCCAGATTGTGAGGCGTGTCACAGGGACGCGGTGATGTAAGACACAGCAAGGTGTAACTAATTCCGGTATCAAAGAGCATCGGCTTCCGCCTGCCGGGAAGGCAGGAGAAGATCCCGCGCAGGGATCCGGTGCAACTGCATGGCATGAATGTCTTCAAGGATGCAGGACATCTTTTTCGCTTAGCCGCGGTCTTCGTCGCAGGCTTAGTGATATTCCTCGTGATTCGAGGGTTTCTGGTTCCAAAGAGCTTCGGACAGCTTGGGCATTATCGCGCCAATGCAGTGGCGGAAATCGCAGCGCGTCCGATCAAGTTCGCGGGCCATGAGAGCTGCGAGGGCTGCCATGCGGACGTCCTCGATAAGAAGAAGAACGGCAAGCACGCGGGCGTGAATTGCGAGGCCTGTCATGGACCTCAGGCGCAGCATGTGGATGATCCCACTTCGGTGAAACCCGCCAAGCTCGACACGGCCGTGTTATGCGCCCGTTGTCATGAGGCAAACGCCGCGAAGCCGAGGAATTTTCCGCAGGTCGATACGGAGGAACACTCTACTGGTCTGCCTTGCGATACGTGCCACCAGCCTCACAGTCCGGTGATTGTGGCGGAAGGCGGGAAATGAACATCACCCGGCGACATCTGCTGCTCCTGCTGCCCGCGGCCGGCGTGGCCTGGAAATATGTGCTGGCGGGTACTCCGGAAGCAGCCCCCAATTACAAGTTGAGCGAGCACTGGTGGGGCATGTTAATCGACTTGCCGAAATGCATTGGATGCGGCAACTGCGTTCGGGCCTGCCAGGCGGAGAACGATGTTCCGGATGGATATTTCCGGACCTGGGTGGAACGTTATCACGTATCGGATTACGACATTGAGAATCCACAGGTGGATTCGCCGGATGGCGGCAAGAAGGGATTCCCGCCGGCGAAAGATGGCAAGGGCAAAAACTTCTTTGTTCCGAAATTGTGCAATCACTGTGCGGAGTCGCCGTGTACACAGGTATGTCCGGTGGGCGCGACATTCGTCAGCCAGGATGGCGTGGTGCTGGTAGACCCGAAGTATTGCCTGGGTTGCCGCTACTGTGTGCAAGCGTGTCCGTACGGTTGCAGGTTCATCAATCCGCGAACGAATACGGCGGAGAAATGCACGCTTTGTTATCACCGGATCACCAAAGGCTTGACGACGGCCTGCTGTGAGAATTGTCCAACGGGCGCGAGACAACTTGCGGACCTGAGAAATCCGGCGGACCCAATCCATGAGTTCCTCAAGACGCATAGTGTTCACGTGCTGAAGCCCAGCATGGCCACGCGGGCCAAGGTCTATTACAACGAGCTGGATGGTTCGGTGCGGTGAGGAGAACGGAAAGTTATGCCCGGCGTTGACGGCTTCATGTACCCGAATGAAATCGAGCTGCAATGGAGCGTGCTGATCGTGCTGTATCCGTTTCTGACCGGGCTGGTGGCGGGTGCCTTTATTCTGGCCTCTCTGGAACGTGTGTTTCAGGTGGAGGCCGTGAAGCCCACCTACCGGCTGGCGTTGCTGACGGCATTATCGTTCCTGCTGGTGGCTCCTCTTCCTTTGCAGTTGCACCTGGGCCATCCGGAGCGGTCCTATGAGATGTACCTCACGCCGCATCGCACGTCTGCGATGGCCATGTTCGGCTTTGTGTATCTCTGGTACCTGATGGCCGTGCTGGTGCTGGAGATCTGGCTCGATTACCGCCGGCAAATTGTTTTGCTATCACAGTCGAGCAGGGGTTGGAAGCGCGCGATTTATAGCGTGATGACGCTGGGGTCCACGAACATCAGCGAACGTGCCCTGGCGATCGATGAAAAGGCGGGGTGGTTGATCACGGTGATCGGAATTCCTTCCGCCTTTCTGCTGCACGGATACGTGGGATTCATTTTCGGTTCGATCAAGGCCAATCCGTGGTGGTCGACGCCGTTGATGCCGGTCGTCTTTATTTTTTCGGCGATGGTGTCAGGGATTGCACTGGTGATGCTGCTCTACATGCTGATTTCGTGGGCACGTCGGCAGGTGATCGACATGAAGTGTGTCGATACTGTGGCGCGCTACCTATTTTATATCTTTGTGATCGATTTCAGTCTGGAGATGCTGGACCTGATTCACCGCATTTACGAGGCAGATGAATCCTTCCGCAGTCTCGATTTCATGGTGCACAGCAAGCTGTACCTCTCGCACATCGTGGTGCAGATCGCGCTGGGAACAATAGCGCCGATCGCATTGCTCGGTCTCACCCAGGTGGCGAAGTTGTCGGATATCGCCCGCAAGCGCATCTACGCGGCTGCCGGGTGCCTGACGCTTATGGGTATCTTCGCCATGCGATGGAACGTGGTGATCGGGGGACAGCTCTTCTCCAAGAGCTTTTTGGGTTACACGACTTACAAGATGGGACTGGTCGCACGGGAAGGTCTACTGATGGCGATCCTATTGACGATTCTGCCGTTTGCGATCTTGTGGGTGCTGGTGAAGGCGCTTCCACCCTGGCCTGAGGCAAGCTCAGGCTCAATTCCCGACGCCGAGCCTGCGCGATAGGCTAAAAGTTTCACCAAGGATGTCGGCCCTCGCTCGAGCATCATCCCCAAGCGCTTGCTGGTTGGGACGATGCTGTTCGGTCAGAAGCCTCTGCGAAAGGCGCTCGGCGCGAGGCTTCCGACCCCAGATTGATCTTGCACGCTGTTACCTGATGTGCTACGTTTCGGCGCCAGCCAGTGCGCACGAAAGCACGCGACTACCGCGCGATGTGGTGGTTGTACGGGCCCGCGCACGACAGTTGACCAGACGCCAATCACACAAAGGCATCGAGGGACACACGATGTCACGACTGTTTTCAACCGAGCTCCTGCCGGCTTCCGACCGTGTGGATGCCTGGCAGTGGAATGCGAAACAAATCTGTGGCGATTGCCGCATTCGGCTCCCGAAGTCTTCCTTTCGTGGCACGATTGACGTTCGCGATGTGGGCGGACTGAGGCTGACGCGCTTCTCTTCGAGTCCGCTTTCGTTCTGGAAGTGGCCTTGCGATTCAGCCAGCCCGGAGAATCGGTTCTGCATCGTCATTACGCAGATCGCTGGCGTTCGGAGCTATTTGCAGAACGGTGTGAGCGTCGTGCTGAACCCGGGGGACAGCACTCTGATTGACTCCGGCATGCCATGGTCCTCCAGTTGCGACACAGAGTGTGCCCGGCTCTACCTTCGCGTTCCGCGCTGGACCATGGAAGATCATCTGCGACGGGAAGATATTCAGATCGCCCAGCGGATCAGCGGCCAGGCCCGTCACGGCGCTACCTTTTGCCGGCTTTCGCAGTCTCTTTACGACGAAGCCGGGCATATGAGTGAAGAGGAAGGCGCGGCTGCGCTCGAAGCTTATTTCGAGATTCTGGCAGCTTGTTTGGGTGGCGATCCGTATCCCGCTCCTCGTGCGATCGAGTTACGCCGCCAGATCCATCGCTATATTGACACTCACCTTTCGGAATCGAGCCTGGGTCCGGTCGAGATTGCATCTTTCGTGGGCATCTCCGTCCGGCACCTGCACCGGTTGTTCCTGGTAACCGGCGGCACGCTGGGCGAGTACATTCGCAGGCGCCGCTTGAAGGGCTGCCGCGCGGACCTCGCGAATCCACGGATGCGGGAGAGGACCATCACCGAAATTGCGTTCTTTTGGGGATTCAGCGACTCTGCCCATTTCAGTCATTCTTTCCGGAAGGAGTTCGGTATTTCTCCGCGCGTTTTCCGGGCGCGGGCGTTGGCGGAAGATTGGATGGACGGTTGGTCCCGGGATCTTCCCGCTGAGATGGTCGATCTTTACTCCGAAGCAAACTAACGACGGCTTAGCCGGACCCGTTCAGAAGCGGCTTTAATTGGCCGCGTCTGCAGTCTCGAGGTCGGGCTGTTCCTGAAAATTGCGCTCGCGAGAGGCGCGTGCCGCGATGCCCAGAGCCGCCCAGATGCCGAGTGCGAGCCATTCATGCCAAGTGAAGTGGCCGGGGATCCAGGGAAGGAGTTTCACCAGGACCATGGCCGAGGTAACGAATAGCCCGAAAATGGCGGCGGCGCGCCCAAATGTATCGGGCTTCATTCGATAGTAGGAAGCGCAGGCGGCCATCCATCCCACGGCTGCGCTAATCGCTCCGACTTCAAGGATAGGGACGAGCAAGGCCTCTCCCATAAAAATCGTTGCCGCAGTTGCGAGTCCGACTGCAATGATGGCGGTCGAGGGTGTCTGATTCCGGGGGTGGACTCCGCTCATGATCGGGTTGAGCAGGTTGTGGCGCGACATCGCGTACAGAAGACGCGAGGAAGCGATGATGTTGGCATTAAAAGCCTGCACCAGCGCAACCAGCGCCGAACCCATGATGAGCACGACGATCCAGTGAGCGTGCAGCGCCCGCTCAAAAGCCACGGCGGTTGGGAATTGCAGGTTACTGTTCAGGCTTTGCCATGGCGCGACGAACGAGACCGATCCGATGACGACCCAGAAAAAAATCAGGCCGGAAAAGATGGTTAACAAAATGGCAACCGAGAAATTGCGATCGGCAAATCCCGGGCTGGCCTCCTCGGCGCACTTTCCGACCGATTCGAATCCTGAGACGAGCCAGGGCACCACCTGCCACACGAGCAGGATCGAAAGCAACGGAGAGTGACTGAAGAGCGGAAAGAAGTTCGAAACGGAACCATGGCGGGCGCCCGCCAACGCGAAAATCAGTACCAGAGTAAGGAAGGTGAAGGTCGCCGTTTTGCTCAAACGTGCGCTGGCTTGGATCCCACGGTAGTTGAGCCAGGTCAGAACGAGCGTGAGGGCCAATCCAAGAGCTACGTGGGGCAGGTACACCGGGTAGCCGCCAATCCGATAGAGCTGATGCGAATTGAGCGATGGGACAAGGTACCCGGTGATTCTCCCTGCGGCCAGAGCCTCGAAGGGACAAGTGAGGGAGTAGCTTAAGAACATCATCCATCCGGTCGCAAAACTCACTACCGGAGGGAAGAACCTGGCGACGTAAGCGGCTTCGCCAGCCGCGTCGGGAATCGCTTTGACAAGCTGACCATAGACATAGCCGATGGGCAGCAGGATAAGCGCGCCCAGCGTAAATCCCAGGATGGCTCCCAGCGGACCGCCCCGCTTGAGGATGTCGTCCATCACCACCAGCCAGGCTGTACCTACCATCACGCCGAAGCCCAGCGCGAAGTAGTCCACCAGCCGTAGCTTGCGTGCCAGATGAGTCATGCGATCCGCGACTATAACTCTTGCCCTCTCCCGAGACTTAGAATTCGTAGCGCAGGGCGAACTGCATGATACGCGGATCGGTCAGCAGGCCGGTATAGTTCCCGAACGAAGCCGGCAGTTGCTGCAGTGATGCAATGCATGCACAAGCCTGAGTTCCGAGACCAGAGAGCGCGTTGAACCGGTGAAGGTTGGGCACGTTGAACACTTCCCAGCGGAATTGCAGGCTGTGGCCCTCGATGGGCATCTTCCAGCGCTTGTTCAATGCCATGTCGAGGGCAGCGAATCCGTCTCCCCGGATTAGGTTTCTCGATCCAGCTTGCCCGGGATAGGGATGTACGAAGTCGTTGAATGCGGAAGCGGGATCGGCAAAAGCGCTTACAGTGCCAGCAGTGAGATCGCGATGATGGCCCAGCTTTGGCCTGGCGATCATCTGACCGATGCCCTGCTCATCCCAGTTTGTGGGCCAGAAGTTCCCGTTGTCCACGGTGAACGGATAGCCGCTGGTCCAGCGCGCGACGCCCGAAAATTCCCAACCTCCGATGATGGCGTCGGCGACTGAACCCACGTTCCCGGCGAAATGCTTACCTCTGCCGACGGGCAGCTCCGCAATCCAATTCAGATTGAACTGGTGAGGTGTGTCGAAATCCGAGACTGCACGCCGTGAGTTTGGCGACCAACCGTTTGCAAGCCGGCTGCCCGGGGAACCTACGTTGGTGCTGGAACTGTATCCGAGCCGGGTGGCATTCGAAGTGATGTCGAGCGACTTGGAGAACGTGTAGTTGAAATCGAACTGCAGGCCCTGGCTGAATTGCTTTCGGAAGCTTACCTGCAAGGCGTTGTAGTCCGATTGCCCGATTGAGCTCCACGCAAACATGCTGGTGGCCTGGTTGTTGAGGGACGTGCCGGGACAGAAATTGAGCCCCGCCGAAGGCACGCATCCCGGTCCTTTGATCCCGTAAGAAGTGCCGGTGGTATCGGCAAGACCATAGTAGATATCGGTATACCCCAGCCCCACTACTTCGTTGCCAAGATAGGAGAGGAAGGGATCGTAGTAGAGATCATAGATGGCCTGAATCAGCCCCGAAGGTCCCGGAGGTGCTACAAAGCCCGTGTAAATACTCTGGTAGGACAAGGAGTTGTTGGGCAGCGCGGGAATCATGTTGTGCCAAAAAGCCGCCGTCTTTCCCACCATGGCGTCGGTGACCTGCGTAGGATCAATCACTCCGTTGGGAACCGAAAGCTGTTGCTGTGCGACCTTGGCCAACGCTGTTGCTGCCGAGAAGTAATCAATGCCGCTCTTTGGATCGACAAGGTCAATCGGCTGCCGCAGATCGCGTTGCGTCAGCAAGTTCCTGCCGAGCCGGTTCAGGTAGGAGACCTGCAAGGACAAGCCCTTGGGCAATTCACGGCCAACCGAGAAGTCAAAAGCGTAAGCGTACGGAGTTTTAATGGCCTGATCGATTCCCCAAGTGATCGCTTGTCCCAGTGCAGGGGGCGTCTGCGGGAACTGTCCCGCAGGGGCGGGGACAAAGAAGTTGGCTCCGAAGATGTTGTTCACGGGAATCTGGTTAATGTTCTGAATGCGGGGAACACCATCTGCTGTGTCGTAAGGGGTTCCGGAGCCAGCGGGATCTGTGGCTGCACAACATGGGTTCTGAACGGTCGCTGAGAGCCCGCCCGGCGCATTGGCGTCGAAGGTGCTTAGCATCTGCATTCCGGCCCGGTCGTAGACTTTGCTGAATCCGCCGCGAATGACCGTCCGATCGGATTCACCAAACAGATTCTGGAGCCATCCGCCATGCGGGCGGGGCGAGTACGCGAACGAAATTCGCGGCGAGAAGTCGGACTTCTCGAAATGATAAAACCCTGGTCCTGGGTTCCCAGGTCCACCCAGGATGAATGACACCAGAGGATTGGTGTCATACCCTAAACCCTGATTCATGGCCTGCGCGTTATGAGCGAATTCCGTACCTAGATTGTAGGCCCAGGGAGGGCAGCCTCCCGGATTCACGGCTGGATTGGGATCGCAGGTGGGAGAGGCTTGGAGGCCATTTACTTCCCAGGGTGGCGGGAACAACGACCAACGCACGCCATAGGTGATGGTCAGATTGGGCTTCACTCTCCAAGAATCCTGGGCATAAAGCTCATACCAATTCAGACCGTATCTGCGACGAACCGGAATCCCCAGTTGTCCTCCGCTGGCGTCCAGCACGTTGCCGTTCTTGTCGTAGTTGTAATTGGCAACTACGTCGGAGACCATGCCGAGCAAGCCCATGATGGGGTAGTCGAATTGCGGAGTGGAAGCCGGCTCCGGATAAGGCAGACCCGTATTCGGATCGGTTCCGTGACAGGGATCCAGTGGGCTTCCGCCAGTCGCGGTTCCGATCGCACCGCAGACCAGCGGGTTGTTCGGATCGGGATGGGTCGCCGTGTTGGCGAAGCCGGTGGGAGACATCCAGTTGGTTGCTCCCTTGCCAACGCTGAAAGAATGCTCGTAACTGAGGCGCGGGTTTCGGGCGAAGCCGAGGTTCGCACCGAACTGGAAGGTGTGCTGGCCTTTGGTCCAGGAAAAATCGTCGAGCAGATTGTGCACCGGGGTCTGGGCGTTGTGACTATAGACGATGCCCTGATCGAGTCCGTAGAAAACGTTCCACTCCGAGCTCGAATTGCCGATGATTCCAGTGCTTTGCCGCGTGAAGCCCCAATGGAAGCTGTTGACAGCGTGCGAGCTCAGTACCGCGGTATAGCCCACGACAAATCCCTTGCTGTGGTCATCGAGGATCGATTCCGGTGGGCTTCCGGGCAAAAACGGGGCCTGCGGGTTGTGGAGATTTTGTAATGCGCCACGCCAGAAAACCGTGTGTTTTCCGTTCGCTGTCAGGTGATAGTCGAGCCGGGCGATGATCGCGTTGTTGTCGAGACTGACCGGAGCCCGGAAGCGGAAGCCGGAGTAGTTCAGGCTGTCCCCAACCGATCCATCGTTCGTATTGAATTTCCCCGAGCAGAATGTCTTATCGAAGTAGCCAGTGCTCCCATTCAGAATGGCAGGATTGATTCCTGCTCCGGTGGGATTCCATCCTAGAGTGGTCCACGGGTCCAGGTTCTTAATGTCGGCGCGGGCCAGGGTCGTGACACCTCCGGTCACATCGTTATAGCGAAGATTACCCTGACAGAGGCTGGGGGTCGGGATGGTGCGCACCGTGCTCTGTTCTTCGCGCTGGCGCGTGCCTTCATAGTTCAGGAAAAAGAAAAGGCGATCTTTTTTCATGGGGCCGCCGAGCGATCCGCCAAAGATATTCCGGATGAGCTTGTTGGGAACATTTGGCTGACCGCTACGGACTTCAGCCGCTTTCACGAACCAGTCATTCGCGCTGGTAACCGTATTACGGTGGTATTCGTATAGCGATCCATGGAGTTGATTTGTGCCGCTTTTCGTGATCAGCGCAACCTGCGCACCCGATCCGTTTCCCTGGTCGGCGTTGTAGTTCGACGTGGTGACGCGAAATTCCTGGACGGAATCGAGCGTCGTGGGCAGTACGGAGGTGAACGCGTATCCGCTCGCTTGGTCATTCACGTCCACACCGTCGAGCGTGATGTTGCTTTGATCGCTGCGGGCTCCGTTCACGGCTCCATTTCGTGTGTCCTGGTTCTTGTCGATGTCCGCGCGATTCCCGGTGTAGGCGACACCCGCCTGCAGGCTGAGGAGGTCGGGCACGTTGCGGCCTTCCAGCGGGATTTGCCGGATCTGATTTTCGTTGAAGGAGTTTCCAATCGAGGCGTCGACGAGGTTCAGGGCGGGCGCTTCGCTGCTGACGCTGATGTTCTCGGTCACCGCGCCGACTTTCAGTTGGATGTTCGCCGTCGCCGGGGTATTCACGAGCAATTGCAGCCCCGTCTGCACGTAGTGCGCAAATCCGCGCGCCGTTACGGTCAAGGTGTAAGTGCCGGGAGGTATGGCGAGAATGCGAAAGTCGCCCTGCGGTCCGGTCGATATGGTGCGCTCAAGAGTGGCTTGCGTGTTGGTGAGCACCACGGTGGCGTCTGGGATCGCGCTCCCGCTTGGGTCCGTGACCGTGCCCTGCAGTGAACTGGATGAACCCTGCGGGAAGGCCAGACAACTGAAAAGCAAAAGGAACGCTAGCATTGACACGTAGAACCGAGACGGCTTCATGGCCCCTCCTAACCAGAACGTTCTCTGGGACGGTAAGCCGGGCTGTGGCAAAGTCCGAGACCCGGCCCCGCGTTTTGCGAGAGCCTACTCTGGTTGGGGCCAGTGAACTTGTCTGTGAGTGACACAGGAATGGTTCTGAAATCCCGATCGTCGCTCTAGCCAGCGGACTCGTGAAAAGGCTTCGGTAAGCAGCACAAGGAAGAAGGTTGGCGGAGAGTCGGCTTTGCCTGGTACGAGAGTCTAGAAAGACATCCTATCTTATTGAAAAAAGAAGGTTGTGGGGGCCTATGAGCCAGTGCCTATGGGGCTGGCCTGGTTCGAGTCGAGGTCAACAACGATCGGCGCGATTCTGTACTAATCTCCCGACGGCAGCAGTTCGTCATCCCAGCAATTACCTATCAACGACGGATAGTACAGAGCGGCCGCGGTGGTAATACCATAGCTCTCTACTGCTTGGGCGATTGATTGATCCGTATTGGAGGTGTCGCGATTGCAATTTGAAGCCGTCATCCGATTTATCCCCACTCAGGAATTTGCGTCCGGAGTTTTGCCCCACGGACTCAGTAGACTCGGGAGTGCGCATCCCAGGCAAGGAGTGGTGTCCGCCCGGGCCTACTGGTCCAAAATGACCTACTTCGATCACGCTGCGGACTCGTCAAAGCGCCAAATCTTATTCTTCGAAAAACTTGGGTGATGGCTGGCTGCGAACGTACCGATCGATGACTTCGTGTGTATGGGTCACGCGTGCTTGGGATGGAGAGGCCTACCAGTTCGTAGTGCTGCCTGCGGTGGCCGGACTACTTGGGTGTCGATCGGAACCTAGCAGAAACTCAATTCCATACAGGTAAAGAGCACGGTACCGGACCGTCCCATATTCTCGAACCGGCTCGTCAGCTCCCGGTGGAACAAATTCAACTTCAATTTGAGATCCCAAGCGCAGATTCGCGAGTGAAAACAAGCACATCCCGACGTCGCTGAGATTGATGCCAACAGCATGCAGGTGGGCAGACCCCGTGAATACTTGCACAGAGGTGTTCAGCAATTGGCGTTGCCGGCGACGTCGGTCCTTGAAGTTGGGTTTGAGAATCATCCGCCGTGACACCACTAAAGAAAAGGTAGCGCAATCAGACTGGGGAGCGAAGATTACGTAAGTTCCTGGTGCTATCCGGACTCAAGATTCAAGGGCAAGAACGCGCTGATCACGGGCAGCTCGCGCGGAATTGGCCGAGGCATTGCGCTGAAGCTGGCAGAAAAAGGAGCACGTGTCGTGGTTAATTATTCGCAGAGGTCACCCTACAAGACGCGCACAGTATTACTGTAATGATTTTGGGTCGGAGTGGTTCTTGGGGCTCTTCTTGTCGAGAAGAGCCACCAACTCCTGGGCACAAGCGGGGGTTCTCGCTTTACCCGATCGAATGATGTCTTTCGCACTTACCTTTTGACCGTACAGCTTTTCGTTAGCGCCGCCGTCGGAGCGTAGGGTGGAACCTTCGAGCGAGATGCCAGCGAACAATCCTTTGGCGCGCGAATAAGAGAGTATCTCGGCGTTCATGACCACGTCGGTGGCGGCTTCGCTGGATCGCCCTTTGGGACCAGCGGCAGCAGAGGCATCGGCGCCAAGTTTGACTTTACTGCTCAGCAGGGAGCGTGCTCCTTTGGGATTCATCACCAGCAGGACGTAATCGGTGGCTTCGCCACCCAACTGGAAGCCAATGTTGATGCCTTCAAGTGCGAACATCGCGGGCGGTCCCCAGAGGCCTGTATAGCGCTCTCCGCTGCGGCAGATCATGATGCCGCGGCCGAAGCTGCCGCCAATTCCGAATGCGCCCTTTTTGACGGAGGGCAGAATGACCAGGCATTCGGCCTTATCGAGCAGCTCCTGCGGAATGTCGTCGGGGATATTGAGGATCTCCTTCAGAACTTCCCCAGACTCTTTCACACGCTCTTGTTCTTTCTGGTTATCAGCAAAAGCTGAGGGCAGGAAAGCACATGCCAAGATCAATGCCAGAAGCGTTTTCATGAATTGTCACCCTGTTGGAGGCCACTGATCCTTGCAAGCAGTGAGCGAGCGTTCGCCTCGTGGTTGGTGGTACCTTTCGTCTTTACTCTAGCTGTCCGGGCCAATCGGGGGCAGATTACCAAGGGTCTACGACAGAGTGGGTCAGCGCCACAAGCGAGGCAGGCCAGAGAGTCAGCCTGACTGCAGTTTTTATAGTCGGCACGATCATCTGGCGAACGAAGCAACGGCGGCCGAAGTCATAAGCTCACGGTGCAGTTCAGGCTAACATCGATTCGCCGCTGACTTCAGCGTGCGGATTGGTAGATGTTCTGTGAATGGCGCGAGGCTGGCACAAAGGAGAATCATCTATGCAGGAGGGAGTTGGTCGGGAAGGGCGGCGGCTAATCGTGCAGAACTATGTTGAGCAGCGAGCTGTGAACGTGCAAGCCTTTGCCGTCGTAATCAACGAATCCTAACTTTCTGAACCTGTTCATGAAGAAGCTGACTCGTGACCGCGTTGTGCCCACCATTTCGGCCAGGGTTTCCTGACTGATGCTGGAAATCACAGATTCAGGTTGGCCTTTGTTACCAAAATGAGCCAGCAGCAGAAGTATTCGTGCCAGGCGCTTCTCGCTGGAATTGAAAAGCTGGTCAACCAAGTCCTCTTCGTAACGGATATTCCGCCCCAGCAAATACCCCACGAATAAATCTGAAAACTTATGTTCCCGGTGAAGCGCCTGCAGCATAGACTTGTTCGCAATTCTCAGAGCTGCGCAATCCGTCATTGAGGTCGCTGAATACATGCGAAGCTTTTGGCCTGCCAGCGCGCCTTCGCCGAAGAAACTCCCGTCGCTTAATATACCGATGGTTGCTTCCTTGCCGGTTTTCGCGAGAACAGTGAGTTTGATCTTGCCCGTCTGGAGATAAAAAACCGCGTCCGCGGGATCCCCTTGCGCAAAGATGGTTTCCTTCTTCGGAAAGAGGACAGGTTTCGTTGCCTCACCGATGGTGACCAGGAAGGTACCGGGGTCGAAGGCACTTTTGCTCCGAGCGGTAGAGGCAGGAGCCATTGCAGATATCCACTATTTAGTGCTGAGCATTATAATCCCACCGTCCGATAACGCACATAAGTTTTGTGCGCCGAGAGGTAGCGCTGGCATGGTTGCCGGCATGTTTACCACCCAAAGATGTCCACCGTGAAGCCGGCGAGACGCCGGCGCTACCCGAAGATCCTAAGGAAAAATGAGCAATTTTGAACAGACGTACCACGGCCGCCAGACTATATTGTCCGCTCGCGCGTGGGGAACATCCGTCGCGGCCGCCATACACGGCCCCGCTGGTATACGTTTACCAGGAGTAGACTGTGTGCTATATAGCTGCCTCAAAGCAGCTGTCCGGCGAGCCGATAGCAAAGTTGCGATCTTAATGGGAGCGTGGGCTGCTCTTGTGATGAATTTTTGTAAGCATACACGCAGAGACTGCTTAAGCTAATAAATTAATTCTGCCGCGTTAAATATCTTCTGAGAAAAACAAAACCGTAATGTAAATCCAATCACGCAGCTTAAAAAAACGATTGGCTAATTATCAAAAATCCTTGCCTGTTTCCAATTTTCCATAGCCGCAAGAATTCCCAGGCTCAGGGTTGCGGTCCCGGCGCCTAAGTGCTCGGATGACGCGCTATGGTGAGAGCTGCGAGGCAGATATTTGATTGCCCGCATGAGAAATTACAATTTTCTTCTTGACCGGCTCCCTATCGCTGATATATAGCAGTATCCATTCATAGATTTGGGGCGAGCGCAATACTCTTTTACCAGTAGAAAATCGATCTTGTAGCGGAGGCAAGTATGAGTAGAGGCCTGTGGGTTGCGCTAGTCTCCCTGGTATTCGTGTGCCTATCGTCCCCTGTTCTTTCTCAGCAAGTCACTGGAACAATTAAGGGCGTGGTCACGGATCCTTCGGGAGCGGTGGTTGCGAACGCAACCGTGACTATTACTAATAAGGCAACCGCCCTCACTCGCACGGTCACCACAAATGATGCGGGGGAGTACGCCGCTCCCGACTTGCCGTTTGGCGTCTATCGGGTCAGCGTGAAGCAGGCAAACTTTAAGGAATCAGTTACCGACAACGTTGATTTGCACGTGTCCAGCACTGCCGTCACAAACGTGATACTGCAACTGGGAAGCACAACGGAACAGGTCACAGTGGAGGCCAATGAGATCCAGGTGCAAGTCGACAACTCCCAACTGGCGGGCGTCGTGGACGGTCAGCAGGTGCGGGAGTTGCCCCTCAACGGGCGGAATTTCGTAGCCCTCACACAGTTGCAGCCTGGCGTTTCCGCTTCGAAGAGTTTTGATGCGGTGGGAAAAGGCCTCAAGGGCGGCGTCGACTTCGCGGTGAACGGGAATTCGATGACCAACAACCTGTTCCTGGTTGATGGCGCAAACAACAATGACATCGGTTCCAACCGCACGATCCTTATTTACCCCTCACTTGAATCCATCGCTGAATTCAAGCTGCTGCGGAACGCTTACGGCCCGGAATATGGACAGGCTTCCGGTGGTGTCATCAACATTGTGACTCGGGGAGGCAGCAACACCTGGCACGGCAGCGTCTTCTACGCGGGCCGAAACGATGTGCTGAACGCCTATAACTGGTTCGCCGCACAGCAGGCTTTTAATGACCGAGCAGCAGGCGTAATTCATCCGGCTACTGGCACGGTTTACTCCAATCCTAACAATGACAAGCCGATTCTTCGGCGCAACGACTACGGCTATTCTCTCGGCGGCCCCGTGAAAAAAGACAAGCTGTTCTTCTTTTGGAGCGAGGAGTGGAATAAGGAAGTTCGTGGCGTTCCTCGAACCGGCTGTGTCCCGAACGCTGCAGAACTCAGTGGCGACTTTTCCGGCGGAGTAACTTGCGGCGATGTCATCACAAAAGGTTTCCCGGCGGCATTTCAGTTGGGCGGAAACCCGTATGTAATGGATCCCAGCAAGATCCTCCCCGCTGTGAAGACGTACATGCAGCAGTATCCCGCGCCGAACCAAAACTGTCCTACTACCCCGGCTGGTGCCGGCGCTGCGGTGGCGGGTTCCGGTGGGTGCAAGAACTGGCAAGTTTTCCCTGGGACCCACCTTAACTGGCGCCAGGAGAATGCACGCGGTGATTTCAACATGACGAAGAAGCACACGGTCATGTTTCGCTATACGCAGGATACCTGGGTAAATCCTGCTCCCAATGCCGGTTATTGGGGGGATGACGGCTTCACGACGCTGGAGAGCAATTGGTCGCAGCCTTCAAAATCAATCGTGGGCAGAGTGACCTCCATACTCGGCGCCCATCTGATCAACGACGCCGAATTTTCCTATTCGAACAATCGTATTTTCGTCACAGCGGGTGGTACTAACGCTGGGCTGCTGACCCAAATCAATTCCGCTTTCCCCACTCTTTTCCCTGCCTCCGTGAAGACGCACCCGGTGGGATTGCCAGTCATTAATACGGGCGGCACGGGACAGGGTGGAAGCCCGCCCCAGTTGCTTGCCCCCTGGAGCAACAACGAGGACTTGTATGGAGCCCGCGATGATCTGACCTGGGTAAAGGGAGCGCACACTTTCAAGTTCGGTGTATTCCTGGGGTTCAACGGGAAGAACGAATTCAACGGCGGTGGGGGCGCGGAACGCTTCAGCGCGAATACGCAGGATACCAACGTATGCACAGCAGCAAATGCCGCAACTGTCTGCCCTTCCCTGATACCTTCCGGAAATTTTGGGACTCAGGCCCAAACCGGGATGTCATTCGCTAACGCATTGATTCCTGGAAACATCTATCCCTTGAGCGAAAGTTCCACAGACGTTTACATCAACATGCGTTGGCGCGACTACGAATTCTATGTGGGCGATTCGTGGAAGGTGAACCGCAGGCTGACGTTTGATTACGGGTTCCGTTGGTCGCTGCTGTTCACGCCTTACGTGCCGACCGGTAACTCGACGAACTTCCAGCCCAGGCTTTACGACCCGACCAAGCCAGCAACCGATGCCTGCAACGGGTTGTGGGTAGTGCCTGGAAAAGATCCTTGCGCCAAAGCCAATGCCCTGTTCGGGTTAAGCCTAAGTAGTGGCACGCCTGGGCCAAACAAGTACCTGGCAAACCAGAATTATCACTTGATTGCTCCTCGTCTCGGTATCGCGTACGACCTGTTTGGCGATGGGAAAACCGCTATTCGTGCTGGCCTGGGCCAATTTTTCCAGCGCGATAAAGTCGGCGGAACTTCTTACATTCTCGCCGCCAACGCCCCATTTTCGTTCAACGCAAGCAATGTTGCCCGCACCCTGGATGGCGCGTCGTTGAGCTCGATTGGTGGTCTGGCGGGTTCCCCCACGGGTGGCAAGGACCCGTCAAACGCGACGCCCAATTCATGGCAATGGAATATAGCGGTGGAGCGTAGCGTCGCAAAGGAAACGAGCCTGGAGGTCGCTTACGTGGGCAATCGAGCGGTTCATCAAGTCACCACGAGCGACATCAATGAAGTCCCACAAAGCCAGTGGACAGCTTGCTCTTTCCGGAGCAGTTGCCAGTCCTTGCGGCCATACAGTAACTATGACTTCCTCACGTGGTGGGCCCACCTTGGCGACGCCCACTACCACGCCCTGCAGACAATATTCAAGAGTCGGTTCAGTCGCATACTAGTAAACCTGTCCTACACCTGGTCGCACTCCATCGGCAACGTGCCGCTCGATGAAGCGAATGGCTCGGTCAACTACCAGACTCTGACCAGCGGCTTCAATCCGAGCTTGGATAGGGGCAATACGCAAATCAACCGTCCCCAGATTTTCGTAGGCAACATCATCGTGCCTTTGCCGGAACTGCGAGGAAGCAATGCTCTGGTCAGAGGAGCAGCAGGAGGCTGGCAGCTCAGCAGCATTTTCACGGCTGAGTCTGGACCGTCTACGACTATCTTCCAGGGCTCTATATCGGAGAATAAGTCTTTGGTTGTGGCAGGAGACCCGAATGTTGGGACGGTGAACTCAGCATACGGCACGGGAGCGGATAGCCCTGGATGGAATCCTGGTGCCAACCACCGTCCGGACGTCACCGGTACGAACTGCAACGCGGGGCAGAAAGGTCCAAGTGTCTTTAACCCAGCAGCCTTCACCCTGGTTGGACATCACATAGGCCAAGTCGGCACCGAACCCAGTGGTTACTGTCACGGTCCGAAATACACCGACATCGACATGACAATTCAGAAGACCTGGAAAGTAGGAGAACGCGTGAATTTGCAATTCGCCTTGAGTGCGTTCAACCTATTGAACCACCCCAACTTCGGATACCCCGGCGGGGCACCAGGCGGTCCAGTCGGATCGGTCAATTGTGGGGCTCCGAACGCCGGCGGCATGTATAACGCTTGCAGCCCGACAAACAACGTCATCACAGCTCAGGGTGCCGGTAATAACCTCAAGCTGTCAGCCATCATTCCCAACAATGACCGCGAACTCCAGTACGGCCTGAAGATCACTTTCTAGCCGCACTGATCGCGCAAACTTGCAACCAACCGGCAGGACTTGACAATGTCAAGTCCTGCCGCTTACGTTGTCCTTGGAATCGACCGGATCTCGTTGTGCCCCTTTCTTCTTCTCGGTTGCGGCGACTTCAAGCCGTATCCTGGCCGCGCCGCTTGCTTGCGGGTCAATTCTCTGTAGCGTGCACGCTAGTCGCGCTGATGTTGTTTGTGCCTCGCTCACCATTTGTTGAGACAGGGCGCACTGCTCCGGCAGAGATCAATGCGGCCCCTCTGGAGCTGAAGCACAGGCTTGAGGCGCAGCACGCGGCGGTGCAGTCGGCCAACCCTCAAACGATCGTCGAGGCCAGCGAGAAGCTGGTTGCCTTGGCGCTGCGTCAAATGGGCGACTGGAGAATGCAGCAGAAAGCCTATGCGCAGGCAATCGAACTCTATCGGAATTCCGTTTTATTAGAAGACAGTCCGGAGACTCGTGCCGATCTAGCGGCTGGAGAGGAGCGTGCAAAGCAGGGTCGCGAGGCGCAGCCAACGAATTTGGACAGCGTAGATCCTGCCGCTGCTCCCTCGACGTCCGTCCCCAAGTCTGCGAACCTCACTCCCGCCCAACTGCAGCGCGGCAAATTGCAAGAGAAACGTCTGCGCCAGATTCTGAGCACAAGCTACAACGACTGGGGAGCGGCCGAGGCGCGGCAGCAGAAGTATCTGCAGGCTTTGATCCATTTCCACGAGGCGGAACGCTGGAGCGCCTCCACGCCCGGCCTGATGCGAAATATAGGACTGGCGGCCGCCAAAGTTGGAGATAACGTGGAAGCGGCGCGTGCTCTCAAGGTCGTGGTGAAACATGATCCCCAGGACAAGGTCTCAGCAGCCATTCTGGCGATTTCGTTGTTTGCTACGGAGCGCTACGCGGATGCCGCCCAGGTTTTCGGCACGCTGGGCGACGCGGCCATGACTGATCCAGACATGGCTTATGCCTGGGCGTTTTCGCTGGCCCACACCAACCAACCAAAGCAAGCCCGCGCGATCCTGGGAAAGCTAGCGTCGCGCCAGTTGCCGCCGGAAATGCTGGTCTCAATCGGCGAAGTCTACAATAATCTCGGTGAGTACGAGCAGGCCTTGGCGTGCTTTCGAAAAGCTGTCAAGCAGGACCCGTCCATCAGGAAAGCTCATGACGATGCGGGGAGCGCGCTTATTCGCCTGGACCGTCCAGCGGAGGCAATCCCGGAGTTGCAAGCTGAACTCAAACTGAATCCAGACGAGCCCGATACCCAGTACCGGCTGGCCTACGCGCTGCTGCAGACTTCGCAGGAGGACCAGGCGATCGTAGTATTGCGTACGCTGGTTGCGGCTTACCCGAATCACGCGCGGGCGCGCTACGATCTGGGAAAAGAGCTGCTCGAGACTGGAAAAACGGAGGAAGCCATTCAGAACCTCGAGGTCGCGGCGAAGCTCGAACCGGAGCGCGCGTACGTCCATTATCAACTCCAGTCCGCATATCGAAAGGCTGAACGTACCAGTGACGCCGATCGCGAGCTTCAGCTTTACCGGCAGATCAAGGAGCGCGATCGTGGCCGTACTCTTCCGCAGACCGAAGCTGGCGATGTGCCTGACGTGGATCGCTAGAATTCATGCGGCAACTCCATAGGCGTCTGTTCTCGACCTTCTTTGCGCTCTGTCTTTCGGCTTTCACTCTGGCCCAAGGCGGACATCCTCCGCCTGTTGCACCGCCTGCCGGCGCCAAGAGCAGAATCTGCAAGGGGAGACAGGTTCCGCAGCTTGAGGACGTCACGCAGAAAGCGGGTATCCGGTTCCGGCACGTGTTCGCACCCGAGAAGAAGTACATCGTCGAATCGATGAGCGGTGGGGTAATCCTCATCGATTATGACCGTGACGGCTGGCCGGATATTTACTTCACCAATGCCCCGACTCTCCAGATGGCCTTGAAACATCAGGCCGCGAAAGGTGCGCTCTACCACAACAATCACGACGGTACCTTTACCGATGTCACTGAGAAATCCGGGATAGCGCCCTGTTTTGCGATGGGCGGCGCGGTCGGGGATATTAATAATGATGGCTGGCCCGACCTGTACATTACCTGCCTGGGTGGGAATCATCTTTATAAAAATAACGGCGATGGCACTTTTAGCGATGTGACTGCAAAGGCAGGCGTTTCGGATGGACGTTGGTCTACAGGCGCGGCTTTTGGCGACTACGATGGGGACGGCTTCGTCGATTTGATGGTCGCCAACTACGTCGACTTCCGCCTCGATGATCCCCCTGAATTCGGAAAGAGCCCAAACTGCAAATACAAGGGCATGGATGTGCAATGTGGACCGCGCGGCTTGCGGGGCGCCGGTGACTCGCTCTTTCACAACAATGGCGACGGCACTTTCACCGATGTTTCCAAATCGGCTGGAGTAGCGGATACAGCCGGGTACTTCGGAATGGGTGTTATCTGGTCGGATTTCAATAACACTGGACGTCCCGATATTTATGTGGCGAATGATTCCACTCCAAACTATCTCTATCGTAACGATGGAAACGGAAAGTTCACCAACATCGGATTTGAATCAGGGACTGCCGTCAGCGAAGACGGCTTGGAGCAGGGGTCCATGGGCATCGCTATCGGGGACTATCTTCATACCGGTCATCCTTCCATGTACGTGACCAACTTTGCCGACGAGTACAGCACGCTTTACCGCAATGACGGAAAATGGGATTTTCACGATGTCTCGTATCAGTCCGGAGTCGCTTTGCCATCCCTGAGTTATGTGAAATGGGGAACCGGCTTCCTCGATATCGATAATGATGGCTGGCTCGACCTGATCGCCGTCAATGGCCACGTCTATCCGCAAATCGACCTCTTAAAGTCCAGCCCCGGCTATCGAGAGCCGGGAAATCTTCTGTTGAACCAGATGGATGGCACATTCTGCGATGCCAGTGATCAGGCCGGACCAGCGCTGAAGCAGCGCCGTGTCTACCGTGGTTTGGCAGTTGGTGATCTATTCAATGACGGCCAAGTCGACGTTGTGGTGGGCGATTTGGATGGGGCGCCGGTGATTCTCAAGAATCACGGAGTTCCTGGGCACCACTGGGTCAGCTTTGAACTAGCGGGAGTCAAGAGCAACCGTCTTGCGATTGGGGCAAGACTGACAATCGTCGCGGGCGGGATTACTCAAACTGAAGAGATTCACAGTGGTGGCAGCTACCTGTCTCAGAACGACCTGCGCGTTCACTTCGGTCTGGGTACGGCTGACAAGATCGATTCGCTGGAAATCCGATGGCCAGGTGGGCCGACCGAAATACTCAAAGGTCTGGCGGTAGACCGGTTTTACGCAGTTATGGAAGGGAAAGGAGTTGTATCTCCCGACGAGATTCATCCTCGTCCAATCGCTCATTGATTAGGAGTCAGTCTGGATAGGGCTCTCCCGCTTTAGTGACTCGAATCCAGTGGTCAGTAAATTGATAGTGCATGCCCGGGATGTCGTATTTGGACATATGGCAAGTCACGCAATCCTTTTTACCGACTGGGCAGACAGCAGCCATGTGGTCAGCATTTGAGCTCGAGGTGCCTGCCGCGTGACACGCCAGGCATCGTTGATCGTAGAACGCGGGATCCTCGGCCAGCGGCTTGTGGGGATCATGGCAAGCGACACAGGTGATGCGCGGATCTCCCTTTCCCCAGCAGCGGCTTTTTTCCAGCCGGTAGGGTGCAAAACGTAAGTTCAAGATACCGATGTCCTTGTTCGAACTCACGTCCCACCAAGTGCGATGGCAGGCTCCACAAAAGTCAACCGAGTCGGAAGGTGTGAGCCGGCGAGGGTTGAAGATTAATTGTTCCCCTCCTGCGATGCCGGCCCTCATGGCTGCTACATGTGCTGCTCCAGGACCATGGCAGGATTCGCAGGTCACGCCCGGAATTAAATACTGGGGAGCGAATGTGTAGTTCGCTGTTGATGCCGTCGTGTGACAGGCGAAGCATCGATGAGCTTCCGTGCCGGATAGCGGCCGCCCGGCGGCCGATTCGAGAGATTGCGGGGTGGCGTTCGTGTGGCCCGGCGTCAAATCGAGCCCCTGTATAGCGCTGAAATAACTCAGACGACTTTCGAAGTAGGTCCCATTCTTCTCGAAGAGGTAGGTTTGACCAACCCGACTGCCGCCGCCGACGGCAAGGGCTAGAGGCACGGAAGAAGTTTTTGTCCGATCACCCACTGAATACAGGATCTCGCCACCCGATTGTGTGATTTTGTAGCGGTACGGATTGAGATGAAGACTCAGTTGGTGGTTCAGCAGGATGAAAGAATTTGCAGGATGAGTTCCAGCGCTCGCCATGGCGCTATGTTTTTGCGTGAGGGCGATTGCCGAATGACATTGTGCACAGGTTGCCGGGCCTGCATAGTCGTCTCGGGAAGGAGCACCCTTTGTGGGCCACCAGCCGGGTTTCCGCAAACGATCTTCTGTACTCAATTGCCTGTCGATCGTCGCAGGCTCTTGTGCACACAAAATAATGGATGCAACCACGAGAGCCACCATCAACAACGCTGAGCACGCTACTTTCATCAAAAACTCATTCGTGGCCACGGATGGAAGTACTGCGGAAGGCGAACCCGTCGTCGGTACCTATTGCCATTTGCCTGTACCCTCGACAATCGTGATGTAACGATCGATGGGGAGATCCGTAAATCGCTCGACGGCGCCACTGGGTTGGGGCCAACGCACTTCCAGCCAGGCGATTTTGTTTTGCTTGCCTGTCCCCAGCACGAGGCGAGGATCATGCGAGGACAGAAAACTGCCGCCGCCCACTTTCATCCTGCTTCTTTTCAAGTCGCCCGCCTGGTACGTGATGCGGGCACCGATCGCGTCGGGATTTGATTTCTTACCCACCAGGCGTACTCCGAGCCAGTGGTTCCTCCCAACATTATTATTTCGAAGAAGAACCGGGGCACCATCGTTGACCGAAATCAGCACGTCGACCGCGCCATCATTGTTGAAGTCCCCAATCGCCATACCGCGCGCGGAAAATGATTTCGCGAAAGCGGGTCCGCTCTGCGCACTTATGTTTTTGAATCCGGTACTGGTGTTTTGGAACAGCAGGAGCGGCTCATTGTACTTAACCCCGCTATAAACTTCCTCGATCAAGTCGTCAGGATGGCCGTTCGCTAGAAAAAGGTCGAGGTTGCCGTCATTGTCGTAATCGAAGAACTTTAGTCCCCAGCCGCTAATGGAACGCGTTGCCATGCCGATGCCCAGTTCCATGGCCTTATCTTCAAACGTTTCGTCGCGATTGTTTTGATAGAGCGAGAATATTTCTTCATTTATGTTGGCGACAAATAAGTCCATCCATCCATCTTCATTGAAGTCCGCCGAATCAGTGCCCATACCAGAGCGGGCCTGGCCTTCAGCGTTGTAGGCGACATCTGCCTGCAGTCCGATTTCCTCGAAGCGGCCATTCCCGCGATTGGCAAAAAGAAAGTTGGCAACCGTATCGTTCGCCACAAATAAATCCATGCGGCCATCATTATTAATATCCGTGGCCACTACACCCCACGCCTTGCCTAAACTATTCGCGATTCCTGATTCCTTGCTGACATCCGTAAAAGTTCCGTCCCCATTGTTGTGAAACAACCAACTCGGCATCGGCTGGAACATCCTGGGCAAACAATAGCGACGTCTGCCGGCTTCGCCGCAAGAGACCGATTTAGATTTGCTGAAATCTCCGAATCGTCCAACGAACAAGTCGAGCAGGCCATCATTGTCATAATCAAACCATACTGCGCTGGAAGCCCAGCCGGGCGCGGCAACACCGGCTTTTTCGGTTACATCGGTGAAGGTTCCATCTCCATTATTGTGATAAAGAATGCTTCTCCCGTACTGTGAAACAAAGAGGTCGGGAAAACCATCTCGGTCGTAGTCACCTACAGCAACTCCCATCCCATATCCACCACCCACAACGCCGGCTTTCTCGGTGACATCTGTAAACGTGCCGTCGTGGTTATTACGGTACAGCGCATTTCGCAGTGGCGGAGATGGATCAAAAAAATCGCACTTCCCGCTATTAACCAGATAGATATCCATCCAACCATCGTTGTCGTAATCAAAAAATGCGCAGCCCGCTCCCGTGGTTTCGGGCAGATATTTTTCAGGAGACTTCCCGGCTTTGTGGACCCATTTAATTCCGCTGGCAGAAGGGGCAACCTCTTCGAAGGCGTAAGGCGACGCTGCGGCATAGCCAAAGGGACGGAACCTGCTAAGAGCCAAGCTTCCTAGCAGGCCACGGAGGAAAATGCGACGGGAAACGGTAAATTGCCGTGCAGTCTGCTTCAGAAAAGCCACCTGGTTTTACGCGGTATTCGAAATCTTATCATGGAGATTGCGTCGGAATTCCCGTGCTAAGATTTCGTGCAAGGGCCGGTTTTTCATGCCAATCCAGCGCTTTGGTCGATCGATCGTCTCCGTGCTTGCGAGCGCTCTCATTTTGCTGTTCCCGGGTTCGATGATCGGACAGCCGGCTCCAGCGCGGATGACGGAGCAAGGGTCTGGAACCTCGACCTTTGAGGAGCTTGCCCGGCAGGCAACTGCAGCGCGGGAGGAAGGCAAGAGCGAAGAGGCGATTCGCTTCTACGAAAGCGCCTTACAGTTGCATCCTGATTGGACCGACGGCTCGTGGTATCTGGGAAACCTGTACGCCGACGAAGGTCGGTATGGCGAAGCCATTCCGGCTTTCCAGAAAGTAACGACAGCCGATCCCAATCTCGGTGCGGCATGGGCATACCTTGGCTTATGTGAATTTGAAACCAAGGATTTCAAGAGTTCTTTGCTGCATCTGCAAAATGCAAAAAAGTTCGGATTTGCCGAAGTTCCCGGAGTGGAGAAAGTTGCAACGTACCACCTGGCGTTGTTGCTGAACTTGAACGGCCAGTTCGAAGACGCTTGGGAACTGCTGGGGTCTAGGTTGGGACAGGGCCAGTTGGCAGAACAAACCAAGACTGCATTGGCGCTGGCGCTGCTGCGTGTTCCCCTGCTGCCGGATCAAGTGGATCCCTCGAAGGACGCGTTGATTGACGCGGCAGGCGAAATCGCAGGCGATCTCGTCGAAGGGAATTTCGATCGCGCCTTCCCGGCGTTTGAACAGATGTTGAAGACTTATCCGACTACGCCGTTCCTTCACTATGCCTATGGGTCTGCTCTGATTTTTCGGTCTCGCTACTCCGAAGCACAAGCTCAGTTACGAGAGGAATTAAAGCTGACGCCGAAGAGTGCGCTGCCCGTCATGCGCCTGGCAATCATCGAACTGAAGACACATCACGCGCAAGACGCCTTGCCGATGGCTGAGCGCGCCGTCGAGCTAGCTCCGGAATCTGCTCTGGCACATGAAATATTGGGACGGACTTTGAGCGAACTCGGAAAAGCTGAGCAGGCAGCCAAAGAATTGGAAGCTGCGGAAAAGCTCAAACCCGAGAGGCCGGATATCGATCCTGAAGTCGCCAGGGCCTACGCTCACAGCCCAATTCCCGGAGAGACTGAACAAGCGACTACAGCTAACGGGGTGGCAAGGCTAGAACGCGATTCCGCTTTCGAGGAGCTCGCGCGGAAAGCAGCGGCGGCGGAAGAGGCGGGCCGAGCTGACGACGCGATCCGCGACTACGAGAGCTTGCTCAAGATGAAGCCGCGGTGGGACAAGGGTTGGGCGGCGTTAGGAAGCCACTATTACGGTGCCGGTAAGTTTCCGCAAGCTATTGCTTCCCTGAAGAACTCGATCGCAATCAATCCCAAGAATTCTCAAGCCTGGGCTTTCCTTGGACTGACCGAATTCGAGACCAAAGATTACTCGAACGCTTACATCCATCTGGACCGGGCACGGGAGCTGGATTTTCGGGGAACTGCGGCAGTGATGCTATTGGCCATCTACCATCTGGCGGAATTGCGGAACCTGAACGGAGATTTCTTCGGTTCCGCTGATCTGCTGATTCCGGAAGTTCGCCACGGCCGCGTGAACGAGCAGACAAAATTTATTCTCGGAATGTCGATGTTGAGAGTTCCTCTCTTACCTACTCAGGTGCCTCCTGCCAGTCGCGCATTGATGCAGGCCGCGGGCGAGACCGCCGTGCTCCAGTATTCCTCCAGGTACGACGACACCTTCCGGGCGTTTGAGCGGATGACAAAGGATTTCCCCGATACGCCCTTCATCCATTACGCCTATGCATCGGCCCTGGACATCCTTTCACGATACGACGACGCCACCTCCCAACTCCGCGAAGAAATCCGAATCAACCCCGGAAACGCTCTCCCGCATCAGCTCATGGCGTCGATTGCGCTGAAGCAACATCGCCCGGATGAAGCCATGAGCGCCGCCCGACACGCCGTGGAACTCGATTCTCAATCCGCCGGAGCACACGAACTGCTGGGTCGCGCTTTGCTGGAACTGGGGAAGATCGAACCCGCGGTCAAGGAACTCGAGACCGCAAGCAAACTTGCGCCCAACTATCCTGGAGTGCACTTTAGCTTGGCGCGTGCGTATACCAAGGCCAAAAGGGCGGAAGACGCCCAGCGAGAGCGCACAATCTTTGCGCAGTTGAATGCGTCCGCGGAAAGCGAGAAGAGCCTTGCCAATCAAGCCTACGGAGATCCCCACGGGCAGAATGAGCCGCCTCCGGCTGAAGCGAGGACGACATCACAGACGGCCCCACAGTGAGGACGGGAGCTGAAAAATAGGCCTCGAATACTCGTTCAGGACTCTTCCTTTTCCGCAGGAGTTCCCGTAAGATTCTTGCTAACCGGGGGTACTCGCCATGAGACCCAGAATCGGCTTTCTCCTAGTGTTTGCCGCAACCCTGTCAGCAGTGCCCGCCTTCAGTGATGATCAGCAGAAAGCAGAAAAGCAGATCAGAAAAATCAGCGCCATGGCCACGGATGTAAATGCCCGTAGCATTGTCAGCCGATCGATGTCCGACATGTTGAAGGTGGAGCGGAACCAGCTGCAACGAGAGCGGCGTGCCATGAACCTGAATTATGGATGCCTGTTTATCGCACATGAGCTGACCGCGCGCGGCATGAAAATGCTCGACCTGGCCATGCGCCTGCAAGCTCATGAAACTATTTTGCAAATCGCGAACGAGCAACATGCCGATTGGAAGAAGATTACGGACGACGCGAAGAAGCTAAACGGTCGGATTGAAGACAACATCTACAAACACTTTCTGCATGCCGACGCCGACAGGGACCGCGACCTGACCGACAAATACGACTCAACTGCGGATTGGGTCAAGACCGACGCTGATGCCACCCCAGCAGAAATTGTTGAGGCACAGGAAATCTATGTTCAGTGGCGCGATCGCGCCGCGGCCATCGAAGGAAAGGGCGGCAGCGTCAGCGCTTCGGATAAATTGGCTTCGCAGAAGCTCGAAGACCAGGCCCACGATGTGGGTCGGATGACTGGCCGCGCGCCTACAGGTGCGGGCCCGCACTAAAACCGACCGTAACGGCAGCCGATCGAACCTACTTCCACGGTCTTGCCATCCAGCATCACGCTCCGAACCCAGAACGTGTTCCTATCGCAACGTAAGCTGATTTGACCGTATCTCCAGCCTTGTCCGGAAGAAGATGAAAAGCACTCCCGGTATAGCGGTGAATTATCAGATTACCCGAGGAATTGAGAGGCACAGGAATGCTCTGGTTGCCGCCCGATCTTTATAAATCGAGTTGAGCCCGGCAAGGCTCAGTTCGCTTTTGTAATGCAGCCACAATCAGAACCGAGCAGCTTGACCGGTCGCGGGTCGAGGTCATCCACTACGAGCTGCGACGAAAGAGGAGGACGCTTGGCGGGATTTGGGGCGCTTTTTTCCGCGCCCCGGTGAGTGAGTGCATACAAGACCAGTTCGACTCGATTCGAGACGCCCAACTTGTCATAGGTGCGCAACAGGGATTTCTTGACGGTGTTTTCCTTGATGCCGAGCTGCTGGGCAATCTCGCGATTGCAGATGCCTTCGGCAACCAGGTTGACGATCTGTTCTTCGCGTGGGGTCAACATACCCTCTCCCTTGGCATTGATGACACGTGTGGAGGGTGCGGAGCTGAGCGCGTCGACAACATACCCCATCTGCTCGGTATTCGCCCAGAACTCGCCCTGATAGACAACCGCGATACACCGGCACAGAGCCCGGAAGGGCTGGGTGGCACGGCAGAATAGTCCACGAACACCGGCACGCATCGCGTTTACGACAAGATTGCGATCGTAAGAGTCCAATAAAAGAATAAGACCGAGGCGCGGATGATTGGCGTGCAGAGCACGTAGGGTTTCAATCAGATGATCGTGATCCGCGGGCCCATCGCCCAGAAGCACGATATCGGCTGGAGTCGACCGCAAAGCTTGCAGGCAGTCGGAAAGTTCGCTGCGGCAGCAGGTGATTTTCAGGCCAGGCTGCCGGCGAAGAGCGCTACTCAATAACTGCGACTGAGTCTGGTTGGAATCGGCCACGAGAACACGCATGAGATCGCGACTCGCGCCAGAAGGGTCCTTCATAAGGGCAAAACCTCCTGAGCGGCACGCCTGGGGGGTGGGGTCATATGTATTGTAGGAAACACAAGGACGTGCGCGCGCGTAATTCTGTCAAAACTACGGTAACCGATTCCCACATCGGGACACTGGCTCTGGGTACCCACCTTCGCAGATGTTTTGTACACGGGGTCGTCGGACTAGTCAGAGTTGCGCGGCCCGTTATCCGCGGGTGCAACCTATTGAGTAGTCAATAAATATTGTTCCGATTACCAGGTCATTCAGAGCGTCTGCTCCTTGGGACTCTCCAGAACCGCTCGGGTACCCTTTTGGATATGTCCTATGTCCTGCTACCCACAAAGAGTCCGGGTACGAATGCCTCCCCAGCTGGGCAGTGACGCACAACATTGTTATTAAAGTTCTGACAAGGGCATGGATTCCGACCGCCGCCCTGTGAGGAAAGGATCGCGTCTGTTGTGACGCCGGTCAGCCCCGGAACAGGCTGCGTGCGGTTTGGCTTCGCTACACCCGACTCAGGTCGCTGTCTAGCCAAGACCTCCTTGAAGAATGGCAGCACAGCAACGACTTTGATCAAGCCGTGTTCCATGTGGCCGCGACCATCCCCATAAACGGCTTCCAATTGGACGAAGAGTCGTTCGTTCAACGTCTTCGCTACGAGAGCCCTGCCTGAACTCGAAAATCGATTGTTCTGATAGGTAGCTTGTCTGCCCGTTCACGCCGGAAACCTGTCCCTACGAAGCCTCGTCGTCGGATGGCTCAATCCCGCGGGCTCGTAGGTGCTTCTGATTGGCTTCAAGGACAGCGAGGATCTCGGATACGAGTTGTTTCAGCTTCTCGGGGTCCTTTTCGTTGGATGCCTGCTTGTACAAAGCCTCAAGCCGCTTTTCATAGTCGCTAGACATGATTTCTCCAGCGCTCACGGATGCCCATGCTCTGTAGCGTTCCTGCTGGAGCCTATCAAGCGAGTGCGCGAAGAGAGCGAGCGGGCTGTGGTTTGTTCGGATTTTGGAACAAGATGCCGCGCGCCGCACTTGACCCGAATCGGCCAATTTCTCAATGAGCGAAAATCGTCCTGATTGCAACAGTCTGTCAGGAACTGATGGCTACACTATTCCGCGAGGGAAGAAACGTACTTTATCAACCTCGCCTCCTAAAGAAGCGGATCGCAAGAATAAAGACTGCGACGAAGAATAGAATCTCGATCACATTCGCCAGGCTCATGTTTTCTCTCCTCGTCGTTAGTTCCCCTTCCTATGATGATGCAGAAAGAGCTGTTCCAGCGCGACCGTCTCGGCTCTTGGCAAAAAGTCCTGGCCCAAAACAGGAAGCCAGAGGGATGATTGGCGTAATGTCTCATTTACAGTCATCGATCTGGCCAAGCTGCAAATCTGACAGGTAGCGGGGACCTCCGGCCTCGGGATTAATTTCCGGAACGTTTGCCGATTTCGTCCTTTGACGGTGCGTCACAGGGTTGAGTAACCTCATTGGTGTCAATCGTCTCGGCGCACTCACCTTTTTCGTCGTAATCGCATACGCGACCGGGATGGGCTTGTTTGCATTTCTGGCATAGTTGAGTAGCCATTCCACTTCCTCCAATTTGCGATCAGTCGTATCGAAGACCTGACGGACCGGAATGTACACTCACGTTACGCAGTATTCCGCATCGACGTATGGTCAGAAGCGACCACTCTGGACAAGGTATGCTCAACCGATGGCCTGGCGTCAATTGACGCAAACCTCTGGTCCAGATCACATTCGCTGGTATCAGGGTCCAAGCTGCGCGTGCTATGGTAGCCAAGCTCGCACCCTTGGGCTACGTGGCGATCATAGGGACATCCTTCAGCATTGCGTGCTTATTTACAACGGTCCTGCCTGCCGGACAGCTCACCTTAACGCTGCAGAAGATCGCGGGAACCCATTAGTTTGCCCCCTGGGCACAGTTAGTTCGTGCATTGTCGGCAACCCTTCCCCAATCCGGTTATGGGGTTGCCCGTCATTCATGACTTTGTCTCGTAGAGTTCCAGTTTGCCCGTGAACAAATATCCGGGCGATTATGCCGATCTCGTGTAATTGTTGGATTCCGTCCTCGTGCTATACTCCCGCCACTCAACCGGGCGGAGGCCAGCATGGCGCACAACCTCCATCATAACCATCATCATTCCCATCACACTTACACCCATCCCGTGACAGGCAAGCCGACGCGTCGCGACTTTATTTCATCCTTGGTTTCCGCTGCCGTTCTTGGTCCATGGGCCCTCGGCCAGGCACAAACTCAGAGTGCATCCGACATGGCGGAGCGTTTTCGCCAGATGTCCGAGGAATACGAGAGCAAAGGACTGGCGACGCCGTTCAAGGGAATCACGACCAATGGTGAGGTCGTGCCGGGTCTGTTCGAGATCAAGCCGAGCGGGGTTTCAACCGAACCAGTGCGCAATGCCGCGGAGGCCTTCATCGCCACTCTCACGCCCCTCCAACTCGCCAGAACCATGTATCCCGTGGACGACGTCGAGTGGCGCAAATGGATGAATCAGCATTTTTACGCGCGGCAGGGAGTGTGCTTCGCGGAGATGACCGATGCCCAGCGGCAGGCCGCCTTCGGATTGATGCGCGCTTCCCTCAGCGCAGAAGGCTTTGAGCTGACGCGCAACATCATGCGCCTCAACGAAACGCTCGCCGAACTGGCCGAGGATCACGCGTTCCTGGGAGAGTGGTTGTACTACATCCAGATTTACGGTAAGCCGTCGGCAACCGAGCCGTGGGGCTGGAAACTCGAGGGCCATCACGCCATCATCAACTACTTTGTGCTCGCCGACCAAGTGGTGATGACTCCCCTGTTTATCGGCTCCGAACCAGTAAAAGCGCCGTCCGGCAAATACAAAGGTCTCGAGATTCTGCAAAAGGAACAGAACGATGGTCTCGCGATGCTGAACGCACTCCCGGAGGCCCAGCGAAAACAGGCCATTCTCAACTTCTCGAAGACGGGCAACAACAATCTCACCGAAGCCTTCAAGGACAATGTCGTAATCGATTATGCGGGATTGCGCACGAACGATCTGTCAGGGGCCGGACGACAACGCTTCCGCGATTTGATTCACCTCTATATAAAGAACATGGACGAAGGCCACGCCCGCGTGAAGATGAACGAGGTGGACCGCTATCTCGACCAGACTTGGTTCGCTTGGATCGGTGGCATGCAGCCGGATAGCGCGTTTTATTACCGCGTGCACAGTCCAGTTGTCCTGATCGAATTTGATCACCAGCAGCCCGCCAACCTACGGAAGTTTGCTGCGGATCCCACGAAGCCGACCCAGCAGCACATCCATTGCGTAGTGCGAACTCCAAATGGCAATGACTACGGCAAGGACCTGCTGCGGCAACACTATCTAGCCCATCCCCACACGAGCTGAGCGAATGCACGCAAAGGAGGAAACCCGTTGGGCTTGTAAAGACTGAGCAGTGGCGTTCTTCACCCATTTCCAACCTCGAACAGGGCTCGTAGAAGAGAGCCCGTCCGCGACCAGATCGTGGACGGTTTGCCCGTCGCTCGGGAGCAATCGCCGAGGTGACGTCTGATGACATTGCTCTCAGTGCTTGGGATGGCAAGTGGGCGTGCCCCGCTCGTCAGTCGAGATGATCTGGCGCAATTTAACCTCAATTTTGTGCTGAAAATGGTCTTCTTGTTGGACCCAACTTTGAACCCAAGTTTGTCCCAAGTTCTTTGGGTGGGAATTCGACGTCGAATTAAGCGGCTCGGCCTGAGTCCTTGCGTACTCTTTCTTTGCTCGTTCCTTGTTGAGGACGACGCTCTGACTTCTTGTCCAACTGGTCGGCCTGCCGCTGTTCCTTATCGGCTTTGGTCCGTTTCTCTGCCATGCCAACAGCCTCCCATAGGCTAGATCGGATTGCTAGCTGTGTAGATTCAAAATCGCGCCATTCCTCTCGATTTCCTCGTCAAGAACACTCCATTCCACACCTCAACGCCAGTCGACGATCTGACGCAGAAAGCCACGCTACTTCCGCTGAATGGACTCTAAATACTTGATTACATTTTCTAGCCGCACATTGCCTAAGTCCTGATCAAACTCGATTTCGTGAAAGATCGGCCCCCAAATTGGCATCTTCTTCGAGCCGTGGGCGGGTAGGAGATCGTCTGCGCCAAACACGATGATGGTTCGCACATGAATTGCGGGAAATGCACCGTGATTTCGTAGCGAAAGTCTCGTCAAGTCGGGAACCTCTTGTTTCAACGCTGTGGACACCGGGCCATTGCCTCGACCATCGAGTCCGTGGCAAGCGGCACAGTAGTTTCCAAAGATCCTGGCCCCATCCACCGGACGGATTAGGGATTGTCGTTGGCTCCCAAATTGTGCGGCGGCAAGGACGATCACTGAAACCAGCAAGACTTGTACCAGCATGGGACCTCGTCGCTGCACTGTGGCCTCCGGGAGGAAGTGCTTGGTCAGAATGCGACTCGTTACCACACTACGCCGCCGAGAGGCCATGGTCGGTGACTCGAGTAACAGACCTGTGTGATGTCGTCGGCGCAGGAGACTCGTAAATTGGCGGATGGGCCGGCGACCGACGCTCAGACTTCCTAGATGAATTATCCTATTGGTATGGATCACCTTGTAGTTCTCCGGGAAAAGATCGGGCGTCTCCGGTTGGAGATCGCTGAGATTCAACAATTGAACAAGCAGTATCGGCTTCAAGGCAGGAATAGCGCGGAGGCTGAAGTCGCTCACGGCCAGAGGCAAGAACGGCTAGAAGCAATCCAGCAAGAACTTGTCCAACTGGCTAGCCTCGGCCGCAAGGTTCAGTCAGTAGAAGAGATGAAAGAAAAACATCGCTCTCGGCTGCATCTGGTCAAGCAGGCTTCATAGCCTTTCAGCGTTCCTCCGCGCAATCGCAAGTGCCTGAAGCGGGCCCAACCCGATCTTCGCTTCGACCGGCCATTCACCCGGCTGGGGAAACCCCTGAAATTTGGGCTGGGACAGCGGAAGCATCCGCGCTACCGGACGGCTGGAATCATCCATATTTTTATTTTTGCGGGATTTATGACCCTGGTGATTCGCGCCTTCTCGGTGCTGATTGTGGGCGTCTCCGAAAATTTCGTGATGCCGGGCCTAGCAGGAAGAAGCTGCATATCTACAACTTAGTCACGGACTATGCAGCGACGGTTGTGTTCCTCTGCATGGTGATCCCAATCGTGCGGCGGCTGGTGTTCAAACCAGCGCGCTATGCTGTGCCGGAGAAATTTGGCAAGGCCCACACCGCCGACGCCATTTCCCTGCTGGCACTGATCGCAATCCGATGGTGACCCACAGCCTGTTTTTCGCCGCTCGAGCCCCAGGTCAGGTAAGGGCGGGCTGTGGAAGTCCTGGCCGTTTGTCGCTGGCGTAGATGTTGAAGAGCGCGTTGATTTAAGGCTCGCTGTCCACACTCGGGGGCTTTTACTTTGGCGCTTATCTTCTCCATGAGGTGACCTTCTATTTCTTGCTGTGCTATCGGCCCTTTGGAGTTCAGTTTCACGTAGAAACGTCCCTGTTCAATCTCTACTTCGCGAAGTTGGAGCGGGGAATGGTGAAGCCGGTGAGATGGGGTATTAGCGACGAGCATGTAGACCAGGTGAAGTCTGCCGTGGGCAAGCCGTTGTCGCCAAGATTCAGCAGGTAGTTGCCGACCCTGCCCCTCCCAGAAATCATAAGAGTTAACCTGCTCGTATGGTGCGACTCAGTTCGCGCGACGATTGGCTTATCTACGTTTTCTGGGTCGCCTCAATTCTCCGTGGGATTGCACCCTCAATTTGTGCCGAGAAGCTTCATCCGACTTGCTTCCACCGACCGAGATACAAGTCGCTCGGAGCCAGGAAATATTTTCGCCGGGTTTGGCGCGTCTGTCTGCGTACTTCGGTTTGTGAGTGCGTACAGTACAAGCTCGACTCGGTTCGAGATGCCGATCTTGTCGTAGATGCGGAGCAGAGATTTCTTGACCGTGTTTTCCTTGACCCCGAGTTGCTGCGCGATCTCGCGATTACCAATCCCTTCCGCGACCAAGCTGACGACCTGGTTTTCTCGTGGGGTCAGCAGGCCCTCTCCCTTCGCATTGATGACGCGCGTAGGAGGCGCCAATCTAAGGGCTTCGATTAAGTACCCGATCTGCTCCGTACTCGCCCAAAACTGGCCCTGATGGACGACCGAGATGCACCGGCAAAGAGCCTGGAACTGCTGGGAAGCACGACAGAACAATCCGCGAGCTCCTGCTCGCAGGGCTTCCACGACGAGATTGCGATCATAGCTGTCCAAGAGAAGAATGAGACCGATGTGCGGATGGCTGGCATGCAAGCCACGCAGTGTATCGATCAGATGGATGTGATCGGCGGGACTGTCGCTGACGAGTACCACGTCGACTTCGATCGATCGCAAGGCTTGCAGGCAGTTGGAAAGCTCGCTGCGACAGCAAGTAACACTGAGGCCCGGTCGGCGGCGAAGGGCACTGCTGAGGAGCTGCGCCTGCGTCTGGTTGGAATCGGCCAAAAGGACACGGATGGAAGGGCGGCTGGCATGACAACGGGGTTTCACGGTTTGTCCTCCGAGCATGTCTATGGGGGGAGGCCTGATGTTTTTTAGGTGTTGTCCCGAAATTTCGTCTTGCTCTCGCCGAAATCTCGGGATCGATGCAATTTAGTATCGGTACTCTAAAATCCAAAAGCTGTTCAGATTAGCGTTTTAAGTTGGCTCGGTCGTAATGCCTAGGGAGACGACGGGTGGCTGCTGCTTCTTCGGTTTAGCTGCTAATTTTTCTCACGCTGGCCGAACTCTGGCGCCTCGCAGCCTATCTGCTGGTCATGCTAGTGGCATTCATAGACCAGGGAACAACCATATTCTGTAGTTAATACAACGTAAGAGGTCCCGGCAGAAAACGACACTGACAGAAATGACAGTTCTGTCCCGTGAATAGCACGCGCTGCTTCCCTGGCGCTAAACGTTTGCCGACCATGTTATTTCAGGGCTCTGACAGCGGCGTGGATTTCCGATTCACACCATGTGAGGAAGGCACACGTTGGTTGTAAGGGCGCTCGCCTCAAACTAGCCGTGAGATTGCACCCTCAAGTTGTACCGAGGAGGCTGACCTGACAAGCTTCTGCCGGGCCCGACTTGAGTCGCTCGGAGGCAGAAGGCAGTTTGGCCGGACTTGGCGCGGCTGGCTGCGTACTCCGGTGTGTGAGTGCGTACAGTACAAGCTCGACTCGATTTGAGACGCCCACCTTGTCGTAGATGCGGAGCAGAGATTTCTTGACCGTGTTTTCTTTGACGCCCAGTTGCTGCGCGATCTCGCGGTTAACAATCCCTTCCGCCACCAAGCTGACGACCTGGTCTTCTCGTGGGGTCAGCACACCCTCTCCCTTCGCATTGACGACGCGCGTCGGAGACCCTGATTTTAGGGCTTCGATCATGTAGCCGATCTGCTCGGTGCTCGCCCAGAGCTGCCCCTGATGGACAACCGAGATGCAACGGGAAAGAGCTCGGAACGGCTGGCGGTCACGACAGAACAATCCGCGAGCTCCCGCTCGCAGGGCTTCCACGACGAGATTGCGATCATAGCTGTCCAAGAGAAGAATGAGACCGATGTGCGGATGGCTGGCATGCAAGCCACGCAGCGTATCGATCAGATGGATGTGATCGGCGGGACTGTCGCTGACGAGTACCACGTCGACTTCGATCGATCGCAAGACTTGCAGGCAGTCGGAAAGCTCGCTACGACAGCAAGTAACACTGAGGCCCGGTCGGCGGCGAAGGGCACTGCTGAGGAGCTGCGCCTGCGTCTGGTTGGAATCGGCCAAAAGGATACGGATGGAAGGGCGGCTGGCATGACAACGGGGTTTCACGGTTTGTCCTCCGAGCATGTCTATTGCTCGCTTTTCGGATCGACCTTTTCGGATCGACCTTTGAGGTGACAATCCAAGAGCCGTACACTGCCACAATCGGAACTTCCGACCGATACAGGTGACCCTGTACTTCTAGAACCTTGATGCCCGAGCGTTGTGCTCGCTGGGTGCGGAGTGCCTGCGGGCAGTCGTGGTGGCTTGCATTTGTTCGGCAACGGGGTGAATGACAAAGTGCAACAGTAGCGAGAAAGGCCCAACACAAAAACCAGGATGCAAGGTCTCGATCTCGCCATGGGCTTCTTTCTCCTCGCGGGCTCGTTCCAAGGCACGCAGTTGTTCCTCGGTGAGAATGAGGTGCTCCTGGGCCGCTTTGGCCTCCAGCGCTTTGAG
>Ga0210401_10000141_pt1 | contig 84191 bp, 63 predicted proteins | sample IncBWH32MmetaG_FD_150866 | JGI IMG/M metagenome (GOLD analysis project Ga0210401, IMG submission 150866) | Forest soil microbial communities from Barre Woods Harvard Forest LTER site, Petersham, Massachusetts, United States - Inc-BW-H-32-M | ecosystem: Environmental > Terrestrial > Soil >...
AAGGCGTCACCGGTTGGGTGGCCGAGCACAAGTCAGTGGTCGCGCTCTCATCCAACGCCGGCTCCGATCACCGTTTCAAACGGTTTCAAGTGCTGATTGAAGATACCTACGAGGCGTTCCTCTCGGTCCCGCTCGTCAGCGGCGGCGACGTGATCGGCGTCATCAACGTCCATCATCGCGAGCTCCATGATCATACGCCGGACGAAATTGCTCTTCTGACCTTCGTCGGCGAACAAATGGGCGGCATCATTTCGAAGTCGCTTCTGGCCGAGGCAAACGCTCGCCTGCTCGAAGAAACTCAGGAGATGAAGCGGCAACTCGAGACGCGCAAGTTGGTGGAACGAGCCAAAGGAATTCTGCAGACGCGCTACCATCTGACGGAGGAAGAAGCTTATCTTCGCCTTCGCAACGAAAGCCGCCGGCTGCGGCGTCCGATGAAGGATCTGGCCGAGGCCATCATTCTAGCGGAGGATCTTAGCCGCAAGAGCGAAAGTTCAGAAGCCTAGGAACTGCCGCCGTTTTTCGACAGCCAGCCTGGCTCATCCCAGGCCTTCTAATAGCTTGCGCGTTCGCCCATGTGCCAGCACCACATCCGGATCGCGCTGCATCGCTTCGAAATAACGCTTCTCGAACCCCCTCCCATTTTCGTTGGGGACGATCAACTCGCGAGCCTGCGCCACGAACCGGTCAGCGTCCATTCCGGAGGGCGGTTCTTTGGCGTCCAAAGTTTCGTCGATCATGACCACCAGCTCCGAAAGCTCATGCAGCCAGGCGAACCACGGATCGTACAGCACCAGCTTCAACAGCTCACTGCTCGACCGGATGCGGGCGATGTCGCGCTCGTAAAAGGCGCGCTCCGATTCGAGTAGCGTCTTGTGAAGGCTGAGCAGCGCGTTTCTCAGATCGGTCAGCCGTTGTTGGATTGGATCGTGCAGCGAATCGGTCGACGCCATGGCCTCTCATGCTATAGTACCGCCGTCCGAAAACAGTTCCCCGTAACGCAGGTTTTAACCTTAGAATAGATACGTGCGTACTGATTCCACGCTTCAACTCGCCACCGGTAATCTCGATCTGGTGCGCAACGAAATCGGAAAAGTCATCGTTGGCCAACAGCCGGTAGTCGACGGTGTTTTGACATGCCTGCTGGCCGGTGGTCACGTCTTGCTTGAAGGAGTGCCGGGCCTCGGCAAGACTACTCTGCTTCGCACTCTCGGCCGGGTGTTGCATCTGAAATACTCGCGTATTCAGTTCACGCCCGATCTCATGCCCGCCGACATCGTCGGCAGCATGATCATTGAGACCGACGATCACGGCGCCAAAGCGCTGCGCTTCCAGCCTGGTCCGATCTTCGCCAATCTCGTATTGGCCGACGAGATCAATCGCGCTACGCCGAAGACGCAGTCGGCGCTGCTTGAAGCGATGCAGGAACGCACCGTGACCAGCGGTAACACGACTCACGAATTGGACGCTCCCTTTCTGGTGATGGCAACGCAGAATCCAATCGAGATGGAAGGAACGTATCCGCTTCCCGAAGCGCAGCTGGATCGCTTCCTGATGAAAATTTTGGTGTGTTATCCCTCGCGCGAGGATCTGAACCGCATCGTGGAGCGCACCGTGCACCGCGACGAAACTGCCGTTCATCAGGTGGTGGACCGCGACGCGATCATGCAATTGCGCGCCGCCTGCCGGGAAGTTCTGGTTGCCGAGCACGTGCAGGATTTCGCGATCGATCTGGTGATGTCGACGCAGCCGGGAACGCCTTACGCCCACGAACTCGCGAATAAGTATATTCGCTACGGCAGTTCGCCGCGCGGCGCTCAGGCCCTGGTGGAGTGTGGACGCGTGGTGGCGTTGATGCACGGCCGGCTCAATCTCTCGAGCGACGACATCCGCGAGATTGCTCCCTCGGTGCTGCGTCACCGCATTATCCTGAACTTCGACGCGCACGCCGACGGGCAGACCCCGGAGACGATTCTTACTCAGATCATCGAAAACGTCACTGCCGCTGCCGCCAAATGAAACCGAGCCCGCTTATCGACAGTACGTTCCTCGAGAAACTGGAACGGCTGGCCATTCAATGGCAAAAGTCGTTTCCCGGTCTGGTGGGCGGGCACAACATCTCGCACTTTGCCGGACCTGGTCAGGAGTTCCTCGACCATCGGCAGTTTCATCATGGCGACGATCTGCGCGCGGTCAACTGGCGCGCTTATCTCCGGCTGGAAAAGCTCTTTTTGAAAATGTTTCAGGTCGAGCCGCGCATTCCCGTCCGGCTTTTGCTCGATTGCAGCAACTCCATGACCACCGGCGACGTCTCTAAGTTCGATTACGCGCGCAAGCTCACCGCGGCGCTATGCTATGTCGGATTGGTGCGGCTCGATACCATGTGCATTCAGCCTTTCGGTCATGACTTAGGGGATTCCTTTTTGAGCGGCGGCGGGCGTCACCGTTTCATTCCGGCGGTGAACTTCCTGCAAGAGCTGAAGCCATCCGGACAGACCAATTATTTTCAGATGGCGCGACAGTTCATCTCCAGGTATCCGCAGCGCGGGCTGCTGATCATCATTTCCGATTTTCTGGACGAAACCGATTGCGAGCGGCCGCTGCAGTTTCTGGCGGACTTCGGACATGAGCTGATCCTGATCCATTTGTGGTCCGACGAGGACCGGGAACCGTCGTGGGAAGGGCAACTCGACTTGATGGATGCCGAGACCGGCTCTACGCTCGAGATAGGCTTTGACGATGCTGCGCGCCAAAACTATACCAGCGCCTTCGACGAGTTTGCCAAAAGTATCCAGCGCATCGGCATGAGGAACAGCGGGCGCTATGTAGGTCTTTCCACTTCCAATCCGATCGAGGAGGCCATCTTCGGTCCGCTGGCGCGCTCGGGTGCAATCCAGTAACTCCAATGTTTTTCTTGAACCTATCGCTGCCGGAGTTTTTGGGCCTTCTGGGCTCGCTCTCCGGCGTCGTGGTGGCGCTTTACTTACTGGACCGGATGCGCAAGAAGCATACGGTGGCCACGCTTCGTTTCTTTGCTTTATCCGATAAACCTCCGGTCCTGAAGCACCGCCGCAAATTGCAGCAGCCATGGTCGCTTATTTTGCAGCTATTGAGCCTGCTGCTTCTATTGCTGGCCATCGCTCAGCTTCGCCTGGGATCGCCGGCGCGCGCGTCTCGCGATCACGTGTTGATTCTCGATAGCTCGGCGTGGATGGCTGCGCGCACGGGTCAGGTTCGATTAATCGATCAGGCTCGCGCGGCGGCCCGCGGCTACGTCCGCTCGCTTCCCTCCAGCGATCGTGTGATGGTAGTGCGCGCCGATGTGCTCGCGACCCCAGCGACCTTGTTCGAATCCGATCGCCAGAAAGTCCAGCAAGCCATCGATCAGACTCAGCCGGGCGCGGCGCCTTTGAATATTGAACAGGCCCTCGACTTTGCTCGCCAGGCCCAACGCCTCCACGCTCAACAACCCGGCGAGATCGTATTCGTGGGCGCGGGACGTGTCGCCGGCGATGAGAGCGCGCTCCCTGCCACGCCGCCGAATCTCCGATTCGTCCCGATTGCGAGTCCGACCGAACATGCCGGCTTGCGCAAGGTGGGCGTGCGCCGCTCGCTGAGCGATCCGGACATCTGGGAAGTATTCATCACTGTCAAGAACTACGGGACCACGCCTCGCGCGGTGCCGTTAGGGGTGCAGTTCGGCGGAGCACCTGTCGGAACGCGCCGCTTTGATTTGAAGCCCGGCGCCGAAGAGAATGCGACCTTCCGCTTCAAGACTCGGGCGGCCGGATGGCTGGAAGCTCGCCTGATCACCCGCGATGCCTTTCAGCAGGATGATCGCGCCGTGCTCGAATTGCCGGCCCGCAAGCTTCTGCCGGTGATGGTCTATTCCGCCGAACCGGAGCTGTTGCGGCCGATATTCACCTCCATCTCCGGTGTCCAGGCCACTTTCCTGCCGTCATCCAGTTACGATCCCAACGTTAAGAGCGGCATCGTGCTTTTGGATCGCTTCGCTCCCCCGTCGCCGCCAGCCACCGAAAGTATTTGGATGGAGCCGCCCGCCGGCAAGTCGCCCATCGCCGTTCGAACCGTCGAGAAGAATGCCAAGCTGAAACGCTGGCGAGTGGATCATCCGCTGGGTGCCGGTCTCCGCGCGAAGGATCTCGAGTTTCCAAGCGCTGAGTTATTCCGTGTCGATCCCGGCGATGTAGCCGTCGCTGAATCCGACACCGGCGCCCTGATCGTCGCGCGGCCGACAAAACCCAAGACGGTCGTATTCGGGTTTCATCCCGTGCGATCCGGCATGAAATATTCGCTTACCACTCCATTGCTGTTCGCTAACATTCTCCGCTGGATGGCGCCTGAGATTTTCCGATCGTGGGAGTTGACGGCCGGCACCGTTGGAACCGTGGACGTCGAGCTGGAATCGGAGACCGATCCATCCAATATTCACGTGGCAACAGAAGATGGCAAGTCGCTGCCGTTCACCTTGGACGGACGAAGATTGCGGTTCTTCGCCGGATCGGCGGGAATCGTGCGAGTGCTCACCGGTGATCGCGAAATGGTGTATTCCCTTACCCTGCCGCAGCCCGGTGATTTCGTTTGGAAGCCGTCCAGCGGAAAACGCGGTTTACCGGGAGGAGGACCGTCGGAGCCCGCTTCCAGGGACATTTGGCAATGGCTGGCACTGCTCGGCGGGATGGGCCTGCTGCTGGATTGGATTCTCTATGGACGAATGCGGACGCGGTACGTCCCGCCCTCCCAAGCCGACCGCCGAGTGCTCTGGAGGAAAGCGTCATGACCTTCGAGCGCGCCTGGGTGCTGGTGTTTCTGCTCCTGCCTCTCGGCTGGGCGGTGTTTGAATTGCAGCAGACTCGCCGCGTTGTGGCCTTGATTCTCAAGACGCTCGCGCTAGCGGCGATCATCGTGGCTTTGGCTGAGCCCGTGCTCACCATCCCACAAACCAAGATGGCAGTCGCGGTTTTGGTGGACACTTCATCCAGCGTTTCCTCGCAGGACCTCGCGCGTGGTTCTGAGTTGGCGACGGAGCTGGAAAAAGCGCGAGGCCGTCACTGGACCCGCGTTCTTCCCTTTGCCAGGTCAGTCCGGAATCCTGCGCCTGAGGAAGAGAAGAATGGATGGCAGTTGAAGAATACGGCGGGCGATGCCGGCAGCGCTACCGATCTGGAAGCGGCCATCGGGGAAGCCATCGCTTCATTGCCCTCGGGAATGGTGCCGAGGCTGGTTCTCATTTCGGACGGCAAGGAGAACACCGGCAGCATCACGCGCACTGCCTGGCAGGCACAGCACCTTGGAATCCCAATCGATACGATGCCTCTAGAAGGCCGGCCCCAGCCGAGTTTGCGCTTGGAATCGGTGAGCCTGCCGACTGTCGGATTCACCGGCGAGAAATTCCCCATCGACCTCAGCATTTCCTCGCCGGGACCCGTCCAGGCCTCTGTCGCGATCAGCGCCGAAGGCAAATTGCTTGGAACCAATTCAGTCGCGCTCGAAAAAGGCAGCAATCAGATTCGAGTTCACGCCAGCTTGACTACCGCCGGGGCGTTGAATCTATCGGGGGTGATTCGCGCGGGGAACCTCGGCACTATCCAGTTCGATCGCGCCGTCAATCTGCGCCGTCCGAAAGTATTGTATGTTTCGCAGGACCCGGAAGGCAGCGAGAAAAATCTTTTGCAGACCTTGGCGGCCGCGCAGTTTGATGTCGAACGAACCAACGATCCAATGCACGGAACGCTGAACGATTTCCAACTCGTGGCCCTCAACAATCTCGATCTCGAGTCGCTGCCCGCTTCCAGAAAGAACGAGATCGAAAAGTTCGTCAAGCAAGGCGGGGGATTGTTGGTGATCGCCGGAGAGCGCAATATCTACGCGGATAATAAGAAGACCGAAGATGCTCTCGATCGCACGCTACCCGCGAATCTTGCCCCGCCGCGCTCGCCCGAAGGCACGGCCGTGGTGCTCATCATTGACAAGTCGTCTTCCATGGAAGGCAAGAAGATCGAGCTGGCGCGCCTGGCGGCGATCGGCGTTGTGGATAACCTGCGTCCCATCGACCTGGTCGGCGTTCTGATTTTCGACAATTCTTTCCAATGGGCGGTACCAATCAGAAAGGCGGAAGACCGCACGCTGATCAAGCGCCTGATTTCGGGCATAGTGCCGGATGGGGGCACCCAGATCGCGCCGGCATTGGCCGAGGCTTATCGCAAAGTGCTTCCATCGCGCGCCACCTTCAAGCACATCGTGCTGCTGACCGATGGAATCTCTGAGGAAGGCGATAGTCTGGATTTGTCCAAGGAAGCGGTGGCGCAGCACGTGACCATCTCCACAGTCGGTTTGGGACAGGATGTGAACCGGGCGTACTTGGAAAAGGTGGCAAACCTGGCAGGTGGCAAGGCCTATTTCCTGAATGAGCCGGCGGGCCTCGAGCAACTCTTGCTCAAGGATGTGATGGAGCACACCGGCTCAACGGCGGTCGAGAAAACGCTGCGTCCCTTCGTGGCCAAGAATGCGGAGATCCTGGATGGGGTCGGAATCGATTCGGCTCCGCCGCTCAAGGGTTACGTGAGATTCATCGCGAAGCCAACCGCGGACGAGATCCTGAAGGTCGACGAGAAAGATCCGCTGCTGGCGCGTTGGCAGTACGGGTTGGGCAGGGCAGTCGTGTTCAGTTCCGACGCTAAGAGCCGCTGGGCCGCGGACTGGGTAACCTGGAAAGGATTCGACAAGCTTTGGACCAATATCTTCCGCGATCTGCTGCCTCACGCCGAGACCGGCGAAGCTAAAACCGAATTCGACAGCGCCAGCGGCGATTTGATCGTTAACTATCAACTAGGCCGCGACGTCGAAGAGCCTGCCAAGCTCCCCGGCATCTTTGTAATCGGACCCGGCGGTTTTCAACACGCTTTGCCGCTGACCAAACTGGCCGATAAAGCGTATCGCGGCAGGATTCATATCGGACAGCGCCAGGGGCTCTTCCGCATTCGGCCACTAGAGGAGTCGCATGCTTTTCCGGAGGTCGGCTACTATCAGCAGGAGCAGGAATTGCTCGACTACGGCTCCAACCAATTCCTGCTGCGATCGATTTCCAGCTTCACCGGCGGCCGGTTCAATCCGGCGCCAAAGGACGTGTTCGATTCGGGCGGACGCACCGAGCAATCCAGCCTGCGGCTGTGGCCCGGACTGCTGGCCCTCGCGATCGCGCTCAATTTGATCGAGCTACTCATGCGCAAAGGCAAGGCCATGATGGACGCCCTGTTGCCGAAGAAGAGCTAGTGGTTTTGTGAAAAAGTCTTCCGCAGGTCGGAGACCTGCGCCACCAAGTGCACAACAGTTTCAACGTGAAAGGTCTGTGGAAACAGATCGACTAATGTGATTTGCCGGATGTGATAGCCTCCGGCCAGCAGGCCCTGCAGGTCGCGCGCCAGTGTGGCCGGATCGCAAGAGACGATGGCCAGTTGCGGCGCTCGGATTCGGAGTAATTCCCGCACCGCATATTTACCGAGACCTGTTCGGGGCGGATCGGCAAGGATGAGTTCCGGCGTCTGGCGCAGGCCGGTCAGATAGTCTTCGGCCGGTTGGTTCTCGGCCGTGACCTGCAATTCGCGGCGCTCCATGTTAAATCGCAAATCGTGAAAAGCGCGGCGGCTGGATTCCACCGCTGTAACTCTCTTAAAAGTCTGGGCCAGGCGTGCCGAGAACAGGCCGACTCCGGCGTAAAGGTCCACGGCCCACTCTCCTCCGCTGTCGGCGACGGCACACGTAACCAAATCATCGACCAGATAGCGATTTACCTGGAAGAAGGAATTCGGGCTTACTCGAAATCCGGTGTATTCAATCGGGCCGGTGGTGCCGAGCGATTCCAACAGCCGCCGGGCCGAGGCTGGGAGGCGATCCCAGATATGGACCTGAGTGTCCGTTTCGTTGGTGAACAATTCGATCGTAGTGTTGACATTCTCCAGCAACTGGCCTTTCAGTTTCGAGATAGCTTCGTTAAGCGCCGGGGATGCAATAACACAACGCTCGATGGGGCATAGGCTATGAGACCCGTGCTCGAAGTAACCAACATTGCCGTCCTCGATATGGAGTTGCGCCCGGTTGCGGTAACCCCAAGGCTCACCCGTTATGGTTTGAATTTCGCCGGAGAAGTCGATCTTGCCCACGCGGCGCAGAGCTTCGCGCAAAATTGAGCGCTTCTGCTCCACCTGGAAGTTGGGATCAGTGTGCTGGTAATGGCAGCCCCCGCAATGTTGGAAGTAAGGGCAGGGAGGCGAGACACGGGAAGCGGATTGTGAAATCACTTCGATCAGTCTCCCTCGAAAAAGGTCTTTTTTTACAGGTTCAACCTCGGCTCGGACGACCTCTCCGGGCAGCACATATGGTGTCAGTACGACTTTACCATCGAGACGGGACAGTCCATCTCCGCCGTATACCAGCTTTTCTATCGTGAAATTCTCTTCGGTAGGCAAGCAGAAGCTTACCCTACGGTAACATGGTTGATTCACCATGAAGGCACGTATTTTCTCCGGCGTTCAGCCGTCCGGCAATCTACACATCGGTAACTACCTGGGAGCGCTGAAGAATTGGGTCGAGATTCAGGGCAACTACGAGAGCATTTTCGGCATCGTCGACCTGCACGCTATAACTGTTCATCAAGACCCGGCCGAGCTTCGCTCGAAAATCCGGGAGACGGCGGCGCTCTTTTTGGCCGTCGGCATCGATCCCAAACAGTCGACCATTGTCGTTCAATCGTCTATTCCCGAGCATTCGGAACTGGCGTGGATGCTGACCTGTGTGACTCCGGTCGGTTGGCTCGAAAGAATGACGCAGTATAAGGCGAAGGCGCAGGCTCAGGAAACCATCGGCGACGGCTTGCTGCAATATCCAGTGCTGATGGCCGCGGACATCCTTATCTACCAGGCCGCTATTGTGCCGGTGGGTGACGACCAGGCCCAGCACCTGGAGCTGACGCGCGATATCGCCCAGCGGTTCAACTCGCTCTACGGGGAAACCTTCGTGATGCCGGCCACGCATTTGCCGGCGGTGGGCTCGCGGATCATGGGTCTGGATGACCCGGATGCGAAGATGAGCAAATCGGCCACCGGCAGCGGTCATGCGATCGGGCTGCTCGATCCCCTCGATCAGGTCCGCAAGAAGATCATGCGTGCCACTACCGACTCTCAGCCGGCGGTCAATTTTGATGGTTTGGGGAGCGGCGTCCAGAATCTGCTGAACATCTTTCAGGCTTTCAGCGGTTGGCCTGGAGAAAAGCTGCGCGAGCATTTCAACGGCATGCGTTACGGCGATCTGAAAAAGCAGGTAGCCGAGATGGTGGCCGCGAGTCTGGAGCCATTGCAGGAGCGTTTTCACGATATTATGGCCGAGCCCGGTTACCTGGACCGGGTGCTCCGCGAAGGCGCCGAGCGAGTTTCGCCGATCGCAAAATCCACGGTGCAATTGGTGAAGGAGCGGATGGGGCTCTACAGCGGCGCATAATCAAGACCAGCCCGGCCAAGATGGACAGTGAGGTGGCAGGTTCGGGGGTAGTATTGGGAGCTCGTGGAGTTCCGAAATCGTATAATTCAAGCCCGTCTTGGCTGCGCCACTGGATGGACCCGATGGCTGTCGTGGATGTGATCCCAATGAAGTAGAGGCCATCGTCTCCATCGTGAATGAGGGCGGTGGTTCCGTCAGCCGTTCGAATCTGGATGTTGCCTTCCACGGCGGTCAGAAAGAAATAGAGGCTATGGAGCGAGGTGAGAAGCTGGAGCACCTCAACCTCGCTTTTTCCGGGCGTAATGTTATCGATATCAACGCGGACCGGGTTCGCGGTGGTCCCGGCGCCGAAGGTTTCCGTCAGCCACGAGTTTCTCTCCGCCGTGGCTTGAGCGATGTTGGTGGCAGGCAGGATCGTAATTGTCGTGGCGGCGGCCGATGGCAGCAAAGCGGCGATCAGGACAATTGTCCGCGCAGAAAGACTCACAAAAGTGATAGTGGGTTCGAGCCGGAGAATTCTCAGGGATAGCTAGTGAAAATCGTGGGAGGGGACGGCCTCTTCGGCCACGTGGAGTGGCTCGAAACGGGTGGCTCTGACCGTGAATACGCCGTCGATGTTCTGCATTTCGCCATCGATGACCAGGTAAGGGTTATTCAGGATGATGGCGCGCTCGCGGTCGAAAACGTCCGGCATGACGACGGCGTTTGAGACTCCGGTTTCATCTTCCAGGCTGAGAAACAGCAGTCCTTTGGCGGTGCCGGGGCGCTGGCGGCAGATGACGCAGCCGGCGATTCGAGCAGCGCGGCCGTTGTGGATGAGTTTTAGCCGGCTGGCGGGAGTGACGCCCAGGGCATTTAGCTTTTCGCGATGAAAGGCCATGGGGTGCTTGCCGATGGTGAGGTGGGTTCCGCGGAAATCGGAGTTCAGGCGCTCGCTCGAGTTCATGGGTGCGAGCGGCGACTCGGGCGCGGGAGCGAGATTCGCGGCGAATAGAGGGCCGGCGGGGCGAAGAGCGAGTTCTGAATCCCATAATGCGGCGCGGCGATGGAGGGGCGTCTCGGGAATGAAATTGAGCGCGCCGATTTCGCTAAGCTTTCTGAGCTCGTCTTTGCGAAGCTCGGGAACGCGGTCGACCAGGTCCTGAATACTCGAAAACAGCGCTTGCCGGCGAGCGGCGAGGATGGCTTGGGCTGCTTGCTCGCGCAGCCCTTTGACATAGTTGAATCCCAGCCGCACCCATTTTTCCCCGTTATATTCTTCGATGGTGCAGCGCCATTCTGAGCGTGTGACATCGATCGGTTTGAAGTGCTGCCCATGCCGCTGGGCATCTTTCACCAAGGTTGCGGGCGCGTAAAAGCCCATGGGCTGATTGTTCAGGATCGCTGCGGTGAAGGCGGCCAGGTAGCGGCATTTCAGAAACGCGCTGGCATAGGCGATCAAAGCGAAACTGGCGGCGTGCGATTCGGGAAAGCCGTACAGCGCGAAAGAAGTGATGGATTGAACGATGGTGTCCTGCTGCTTGCCGGTGATCCCGTTGCGGGTCATCCCAGAGCGCAGCCGGGTTTCAATCTCGCGCATACGGACTTCGGATCGTTTAAATCCCATGGCCCGGCGCAGCTCTTCCGCTTCGCCGCCGGTAAAGCCGGAGACGATCATGGCCATGCGCAGGAGTTGCTCCTGAAATAGAGGGACGCCCAATGTGCGTGCCAGCACCGGCTCGAGCGAGGGATGCAGGCACTCGGGAATTTCGCGGCCCTGCCGGCGGCGCAGGAACGGGTTCAACATTTTTCCAACGATAGGGCCGGGGCGAATGATGGCGACCTGCACCACGATGTCGTAGAAGCGCTTCGGCTGGAGGCGCGGAAGGCAGGACATCTGCGCGCGGCTCTCCACCTGAAACAGCCCGATGGTGTCGGCTTTCTGGAGTGCGGCGTAGACCAGCGGGTCGTCCTGTGGCAGATGCGCGAGGTCGACCTCTTCGTGATAGTCGTCGAGAATGAGCTGGATGGAATCTTCGAGCACGGCCATCATGCCGAGCCCGAGCAGATCTACCTTAACGATTTTCATGTCGGCGCAATCTTCCTTGTCCCACTGAATGACCACGCGGCCGGGCATGGTGGCTGGTTCGAGCGGAACGACGGAATCCAACTGGCCTTCGCAAATGACCATGCCGCCGGAATGCTGGCCGAGATGGCGCGGCAGATCCTGGATGGTCATGTAGAGGTCGAGGAATTTGGAGATGAGCGGATTGTCGGGCGAGAAGCCGGCTTCGCGAAACTGTCGTTCGGCGGTTTCCTTGGGATCGGTCCAGCCCCAGGTGGGAACGAGCGCGGCGATGCGGCCAAGGTCGGGTTCCTCAAAACCCAGAACTTTCCCGATGTCGCGAACGGCTGAGCGGCCGCGATAGGTAATGATGTTGGCAGTCATGGCCGCGCCGAGCTGGCCGTAGCGCTGGTAGACATATTGGATAGCGCGCTCGCGCTGATCGCCACTGGGAAGATCGAGATCTATGTCGGGCCACTCGCCGCGCTGTTCAGAGAGAAAACGCTCGAAGAGCAGCTCCATGGAGACGGGGTCGACGGCGGTGATGCCGAGCGAATAACAGACCGCGCTGTTGGCGGCCGATCCGCGGCCTTGCACCAGGATGTTTTGCTTGCGGCAGAACTCGACGATGTCCCAGACGATCAGGAAATAGCCGGCCAGGTCGAGCTTTTCGATGAGCGCGAGCTCTTTGTCGATCTGAAGGCGAGCGCGGCGGCAGAGGTCGGCGGAGAAAGCGGTCGGATAATAACGATTGCGCGCGCCTTCGGCGGTCCGCTTGCGGAGAAACGAATTCATAGTCTCACCGGGCGGGACGGGGTAGCGGGGGAATTGATAGCCGAGATCGGCGAGCGTGAACTGGAGGCGATTGGAAAGCTCCCGGGTGTTGGCGATCGCTTCGGGAAGATCGGCGAACAGGCGCGACATTTCCTGGGCGCTTTTCAAGTGGCGTTCGGAGTTGATGGAGAGCAGGCGGCCGGCTTCCTGAATCTTTACTTTGTTGCGGACGCAGGTAAGGACGTCGAGCGCTTCGCGGGAATGCGGGGTGGCGTGGCTGACGCCGTTGGTAGCGACGAGCGGCAGTTGATGTTGGCGCGAGAAATCCATCAGGGCCTGATTGTGGACCTCTTCGTTCCGGTTGTAATGGCGCTGCAGTTCGACATAGACGTTTTTCGCGCCAAACAGGTCTAGAATCCGGGCATCGGGCCGCGAAGCCAAGCAGACCAGGCCGTCGGCAAATTCGGAAAATTCTTCGGGGGTGGCAGCGCCTTCGCCTTTTTTGGCGCGCATTTTCATAATCGTGATCAGGCGGCAAAGATTTTGGTATCCTTTTCGATTTTCGGCAAGTAGCGGATAGCGGAAGCCGTCGGTGCAGGTGACTTCGGCGCCGATGTGAGCGTGGATGCCGGCCTTTTTCGCAGCCATGTGAAAACGCGCCGCGCCGGAGATATTGTCGGTATCGAGGATGGCCAGGGCGGGGAAGTCGAGCTCGGCCGCGCGGGCGATGAGTTCTTCGGGGACGGAAGAGCCTTCCAGGAAGCTGAAGGCGGAGCGAGCATGGAGTTCGACATAGGCGCTAGTCATAGGAGCCTTCGAGGAACCAATGCTGGTTGGGTTCGCGGTAGATACGATACATGCCATTGGCTAGTGCAATGTCCCATTCGTCGCGATTCCAGGGCGAGGGGGTCCACCAGTTGCCGGAAGTTCGCCAGGGGCCGGAGGCGTTGAGCACTTTTCCGTGGATGCCGGAAGCGGTGATGCGAGCGGGATGATCGTTTTGTAGTTCGACCGTTGCGGCCAGAGGCGGCCGGAAGTAGCGGAAGGCATGCTGAATCTTGACGGGCGGCGGATCGGTCAATTGTGGCTGCCGAGTGGCGAGGCGGAAGGGGTGCGGATGATGGGTGTTCAGAAGCTCCGGAACGCCGACGTTGTTTTCTCCGACGATGCCGCGGATGCGAGCCAGGGTAAGCTCCAGCTTGTCCGGCGCAGGCGTGACGGGAAGGAAGATGCCGTTTTGGACGGTGCGCGGGTTCACAGGTTTGAGCGAGAGCGCGAGCGCGACGGTGGCGGCTTCGGGCGGGTGAGCTTCCAGATCCATTTGCAGGAGCTTCAGCAGCGCTTTGCTCCCGCGCATGGGGATAGGGAGGCGGAGGGCGCGAGTGTGCTCGGTCTTGTTTTCGAGCTCCAAGCGAATGGTGATTTCGTTGGCTGCCATTCCATGCGATTCGAGCTTTTCACATTGATCGTTGAGCATGCGCGCGATCAGAAACAGGAGCGGTTCGAGCAGGCTGATAGGGTGATCGAGCTGAATGCGGTCGTTATAGGTGATTTCCGGTTGGAAGATTTTGAGCGGCCGATCGACGGCGCCGCGGGCTAGCCGGTGGAGTGAAACGCCGGCGGGTCCGAATCGTTCGGCGACGCCGGTTTCGGGCAATTGCGCCAGTTGCTCGAGGGTATGAATACCCCAGCTATCGAGGATCTCGATCATTTCATCCGTTAAGGGGAGCGCGGTGATATCCAGGGCACTGAGGTCGGGGTGAACCGTCACGCCTGGAAAATTGCGGGCTGCCAGGATGGCTGCTTCGGCGGTCTGAGCGATGGATATGTTGACGGCGTTACCGGCCCGGAATTCGATGGCGCGCGCGATTTGGGCGGGTGTGCCGTAGAGCCGCTTCAGCCCATCGATGCGGAAGACGACGGTATCGGGGGTGGTCTGCTCGAAGAAAGGCGAGAAAGCTTCGGCGATTTGAGGCAGTTCGGCCGGGGTACCGTGCAGGCAGGCAAACATCTATCCAATCGCTTTCGCTTTGAAGGTGGCCGTAGCCGGACGCACTGGTTTGCGGGAGAGAGCTTCCAGTTCCACGCCGCGCAGTAATTCGAAGCCAGGCGCGCCACGCCAGGCGGTCTTCTTACGATTCATTTCGAGCATGAGCGAAGCGCAAGACTGGGCCATGGGCTCGTGTTCTATCAAAGCGAGGATGGCCGGCGTGTTTTCGATGGCGCGACGGAACCGGTACCAATAAGAGATCGGGATGCGGTTGGCAATGCGGGGCGGAACCTGGCAGAGGTCGAGCACGACGACTCCGAATCCGCCGGCATGAAGAAGATAGTCGGCGGCTTTGAGGGCGTGGTCTGCATTATGGGCGCAGCGAATCCAGACCAATTGGGAAAGGGTCACTCCGGCTGCGGCGGCGGTTACCGGATCGAAGGAGTCATCAGTATCGACGTAAGCACAAATCTCAAATTTTGATGTAGATGCAGCCAGAAGTGAATGGGTTAGTGTAGTTCGCCCGGAGCTGTCCGGGCCGATGATTTCCGAGATGGCGCCGCGGGGGAAACCCTCGATGACGGCGTCCAGGGAGGGGAGGCCGGTGGGGAGGATTTCCCGAGTTTTGAGGTCGGAGCGAAATCCGAGCGTAGTGGTGAGGGCGGCGTTGAGGTTCATGCAATTTCGCCTTTTCTTCGCCACAATTATTGTGGCGCTGAAGAAGGAAATTGTCAAGGGCCTCGACGCCTAATGTCCTACTGGCGGTTTGGCGCAAACACCTGTATCCCTACGTTGGTGGTTGGCGCATAAACATAATTGGTGTTGCTGTCTACTGCAAGAGCGTGCCCACCACTAGTGGTAACGTTGCCCAGGAATTGGTTGGTCTCGGCGTCGATTACGCCTAAATTCGCGTTTCCGAAGTAATACTTGTTGTTCCCGGGATTGAACCAAATTTCATCTCCGGCAGAAAGGGTATTGGTCGCGAGAATACTCCCATTCCTCGCATCTATCGCAGTGCCACAGGAAGTCATTACGCGCTGCAGAGGGCCCAGGGCCAAGCCAGCAGGACTGCACCCAATCTTATAGCTGTTAGTCATCGTCATCGTGAGGGGATTAAATTCGTCAACCGATCCCTGAGTGGAGCTGGCTCCTGGTACGGAAATCAAAAACCTAGAGGTTTGCGGGTTCCAGACGGATTGTTCAAGGCCGGATTGCGTACTGGGATAGGTATACTTCCCCAACACGCTTTGACTATCGGTAGAGATGAACGTCACAAATGGTGGATTATCGCTGGGGTTGGTGATCATGATGATATGATCCAGAGGGTCATAAGCCAGTTCATCCGCCCGGCATTTACCACCGGTTGAGATTACCGCCACGACTGCCCTAGCATTCAAATCCACTACTTTTACAGTGCTATCGCCGTCACCGACGTAAAGCTGGTTCACCAGAGGAATCGCGACTACACCGTTGGGTCCTCCGACATTGCATCCCGGCGTGGGTGCCGGAACAATTCCAGTAAACCCGGTCTCGGCCGAACTGGAGGGAACACGATACACAAACACATTCGCGTATGTATCGATGACATCAATGCGACCTTGGCCTTTTCCATTGCCGCGATCGGCCAAGTAAAGCCTCTGACTTTCTTGATCGATCCAGGTTATATCGAAGCTCTGCAGGTTGGTGTCCATCGGAATGGTTGTTACGAGCTGGTAGTTGGGCAAGACCTGTGCAGACGCTACTCCGCATAGGGACAGTCCTGACAGTACCAACAGTGGGATGGTGAGCAGCCTAACAATTTGCATGAGCACTCCTTTTTGATGTTTAGTGTCCGGTTACTCTGCTTGCTAAGAACGAGCGATCTTACGTAAACATTTGTAAACGGCAGCGAGTAGTATACGTCCCGGTACCCGGAACGTCAAGAGATAATACATCGATGTCAACGCCAAATAGAAATGTCCTATTCTGTGCCAAGTAGAAATGTCCGGTTTTAGAGTGTGGTCTGAAAAAGGCATGTTAGGGTGAGTGAGTCCGCAAGGGGTCGCGCCGACTCGGCCGCGCCAGGCGGCCGCCGGCCGGGAACGCCCCGATGATTTCTTGCGCCCATCTATTTGTCGCAAGGTCTCGCAACCGTGGGCGCGTGATTCGCGATGGATTGGCGCCCGCACACGCTGAGGCGCCTGCAGGATCGCGCGAGCGAGGCCGAGCCAGCCTTGCAAGACAGCTATCCCAATCCAGGCGATGGTGTTGGCGAAAGTTAGTAAGCACCTTCCGCGCCTTCCCGCTAGATTTGACGATAAAGAAGGTCAGCCTCGACATCGAAAGATTTCGCGAAGCGAATCTGATAACACTCCGCTATCGCGTCCCCGAGTACGGCAGCTACGCCACCGCAACATCCTGACTCTTGCGCTCCTAGCATTCTTTCCAGGTATGTTGGCTGGAACATCATCCAGTTTCGTCGACTGAAGCGATATGACAAACTCCTCTCAGATCCTGCCGGAACTCCGGGTGGGACACAAAAAACCTTTGACGAGGACGAGGAGATGGTAAACCGACTTTCATTGCTATTTAACGTCGTGACAATACTAATCATATTGTCTGCAACCGCAAGTTCTCAAACGGTTCCCAGTTGGGTAGGGAACCTGGTACTCCAGAACTCCACCATCACCGCCGACCCCACCATGACTGCGCCGGAGGCCCAAGGGCTCGGTCAAAAATTCGAGCTCCTTTTCTCAATGATGAACGCGCAGGATCCCCAGAATATCGACAACGACGTCATCACTCTGAACACGGGCGCGTTCCCTAGCAACCTCATCGGTGTGGCGGTTCGGAACATGCTTCCCGGCGCAAAGATCGCCTCGTTCACCAACCAGATCAGTATCAAATACTTGTTTGTTCCTCCCCGCACTTGTAGCGGAGGCTCGCCCCGCATCCAGCTCTTCATCAACCCCGGCGATGGAACACCAGCTAGGAACGCATTCGGCTATGTCGGCAACGCTCCCTTCGGCGCCGGATGCATCTCCGATGGGAACTGGCATTTCCAGGACATGACCGACATGGTCGGCCGCTGGGATCTCAGCCAGTTTGGCGGTCCCATGACCGACACATGGGCGCAGGTAGTTGTGTTCTTCAATTCCATATTCCCGAATCACGTTGTTCTCTCCGGCGGAGTGTACGACGACTCAGCCAGTTTCAGTCCTCTCGCCACAGGAATCGCTTTTTACGATCTCGTTACAGTTGAGAATCGAACGCTCGAAAATCGGCAGGACACCGTGCAAGGCCCGACCCAGTAGTCGCCCCACGCTTTTTTGACAAAGTCTCGCAATCAACTCATGACCGTGCCGAACTAGCTGAAGCAGCGGCGCTGGTCGGCGTCATGCAGCCACCCACCGCCTTCACCGAGGAGGTTTAGGTTGCGACGCCGGGTCAAGATTCGATTTCAATCTACGGAATACGAGGTCGAACCGATTTGGCGGCACAAAACGCACCGTCGGTGGGAGGATCGAATCGGTCGGCGGGTCTTCCAATTTAAATGACAAGACGAACCTCAGCGTGCGCCCAACGCATCGTTGCGCGAAGTGTGAATCGCCGAGCGCGACTCGCACTTCCCCTTCTAAACCCTCCGACATCGAACTATCAGTCGTAAGCTGCACCTTCGAAAGTCGTCCTTCCGGCCCGATCTCGACACTAGCGTGGACAATACCGGAATTGGGCGCCCGTGCAGCGAGAAAACCGTGAGTTGGTAATTCCAGGGAGGTTATGCACGAGAGATCCGACGAGGATCTCTGCTGTTGAGCGAGAATCGTATTGCAATAAAGAAAGCAGATGGCAACCATTCCGCTAATCGAGCTGCTCACAGAATGCCGCCCCCGCCTGCTGATTCGATAGTCTTCGAACAATTCTGCCAAATTTTATCACGACCTCCGGTGGCGCCTCTGGCATTGGTGGCGGATCTTTATGCAGGACCGACGTCATAATCGAGATCGCGCTTTCGCTGCCGAACGCCTAACGCGCGCTCAACATCTCATACAGGAGCGCGCCGAAGGAGAAAATGTACGAGCGTCCGTCAAGGGGCTTACCTTTGGCCTGCTCCGAAGTCACGGGCCCACTGAAAAGACGGAAGTTGTTGATTTTCGGATCATCCAAAAGATCCAAAACGCCTAAAAGATCTCCTACACACACGTAAACACACACGCGGATGTCAGAAAAAACGTATCGTCGTCGAGCCGCTTCGCGCCGGGCGTGTCGGGTACCCTGGGCACACCATTCGAAACTTGGCAAGTGCGGCATGAAGACAATTCGCGCCTGCGTCTACCTGCGCGTTAGCACCGCCAGCAAAACGAAACGCGGCGAGACTTCTACTTTCGACCAAGACCCCATGGTCCACGAATACGCGCTTCGGGACCTGATTGCGCAACGCGGCTGGCAAGTGTACAAGATTCTTTCTGACCGGGCTAGCGGTGCAAGGGAACGAGATATTACATCAAAACGAACTGTGATCGGTTTTAATGCGCCGCCAATAGTTCTAGAAGCGCCGACGACACGGCCTCCGGCTTTTCGCGCGGAAGGAAGTGACCGGCGCCCGGGATTACGCGGCTGGCCAGGAGTTTGGTAAACATGGCGCGCTCGGTCGACGAATCGGTTGGCGGACGGGCGACCCCATCGTCGGCTCCGTGCAGGACAATCGCGGGGACTTCGATCTTTGGGCGGCCGGACAGTTGCCGCTCGATCGGAAGAAAGCGCACCTCGCCCGATGCGTTCCCGTTCCGGTGCCGGTAGGAGTGGATAACCACGTCGACGAAATCGGGATTGTCGAACGACGCCGCAGTGCGGTTGTATGTCTCGTCGCTGAAGTGCCAGGTGGGCGACCACAATTGCCACAAGAGCCGACAGAAGCTGCGCCGATTGCCGGTGAGACCGGCCCGGCCGCGTTCGGTATTGAAATACCACTGATACCAAAGCGCCCGTTCGATTTCGGGCGCCGCCGGTTGTGGGGAAGCAAGAGTGTCTTGAATGGTGTAGCCTCCGATCAGGACGGCCGCGCGCACACGGCCGGGGTGCAGCGCCGCCGCGATGCAGGAAGCCCGGCCGCCCCAATCGTAGCCGGCGACTGCGAATCGCTCGAGCTTGAGCGCATCGGCGAAGTCGATCAGATCCTGACCGATCGCCGCCTGCTCAGCAGTACGCCGCGCGGCGGGATCGCGGAAGCGCGTAGGTCCATAGCCGCGCAGGTAGGGGACCAGGACGCGGTAGCCGGCTTGGGCGAGCGGAGTCGCGACCTCGTCGAAGGCGCGAACGTCGTCGGGGAAGCCATGCGAGAGGATAATCGGGAAGCCTTGCCGAGGGCCGCTGTCTTCGTAAGCGATGGTGAGCACGGGGGTCGGGATCGTTTCCGTGGCGCCGGCGGCGCGAGTTGGAGGGGCGCTTATTAACGCGCCGCCGAACGCCTGCAAGAACTTTCGGCGAGTGGGCGGCATCGGTCTTCCATTGTCGCGCAGGTGTAAAATGATGCGCCATGAGGCCAATTACGCTGACACTGGTGGGTGTAACGCTGGCGGCGCTCGGTTATTCGCAAGCCACGCCGCCGCACGGGACATTGGAACGCATAAAAGTCCACGGAAAGTCGCTGGAAGGAAATCTGGAGGGCGACTCGCCGGATCGCGACGTCTCAATTTATCTGCCGCCGAGCTACACCACTGAGCGGACTCGCCGCTATCCCGCGGTCTACCTGTTGCACGGCTATACCGATAGTGATGACCGTTGGTTCGGGCTGCAGCAGCACTTTATCAATGTGCCGGCCGTGACGGATAAAGCGCTCGCCGGCGGGTCGGCGCGCGAGATGATCCTGGTGATGCCGAACGCTTACACGGCGTATCAGGGCAGTATGTACTCGACCTCGGCCACCACGGGCGATTGGGACCGGTTTGTCTCCGAAGAACTGGTGGCGTACATCGACAGCCATTACAGAACAATCGCGCAAATGGCGAGCCGCGGGCTGGCGGGCCATTCCATGGGAGGCTACGGGACGATCAGGATCGGGATGAAACATCCCGAGGTATTTTCCAGCATCTACATTCTGAGCCCATGCTGCATGATTCCCAACCTGAATCCCCAGAGCCCGGCGATGGCGAAGGCGGCGGCAATCCAGAGCGTGGCCGAAGTGGGGCAAGCGGACTTCGGAACCAAGGCAATGGTCGCTTCGGCAGCGGCCTGGTCGGCGAACCCGAATAAGCCTCCGCTGTACCTGGATCTTCCAGTGAAGGATGGGCAGTTGCAGCCGATGATCGCGGCCAAATGGGCGGCTAACGCACCACTGGCGATGATCGATCAGTACCTGCCTAATCTGCGAAAGCTGCATGCGATTGCGGTGGATGTGGGAGCCCAGGATGAGCCCATCGCCAGTACGGTTCGGACGCTCGATCAGATGCTGAAGCAAGCCGGGATCGCGCACACGTTCGAGATTTACGAAGGCAATCATGTGAATCATATTGCCGATCGCGTGGAAACCAAGATGCTGCCATTTTTCTCGAATAATTTATTCTTTGGGCCGGCGGCGGCGTCATCGGGGGCGCTCACGGTGAGTGGTCCCACGTACGTTCAGTTCACTCCATCGGCGGTGAAGGGCGCGCTTTACCGGCCGGAATCAGGCGCTCCGCACGTTGGCATCCTGATCACACACCGGACTTCGAATTTTCTGGCGCACTTGGGCGCTACGGAACTGTCCAAGCGCGGATTTATGGTGCTGGCGATGAACCCGCGGTTCGACAACAACGAAGCGGCGGTGAAATGGGAGGATATCGCTCTGGATGTGAAGACCGGAGTCGAGTATCTCAGGAGACAGCCCGGTATCACTAGGGTGATTCTGTTCGGTCATAGCGGCGGCGGACCGACCATGAGCTTTTACCAGGCGGTTGCCGAGACGGGACCGTCCTATTGCCAGGGCCCGAAAAAGCTGGTGCAATGCAGCGACAGGCTGGCCGGGCTACCGCCAGCGGACGGGATCGTGTTCGTGGACGCGCATCCGGGGAATTCGGTGAACGGTTTACGGAGTCTGAACCCGGCCGTTGTTAACGAGGGCGATCCGCGCCAGATCAGGGCCGACCTGGACCCTTTTAATCCCAAGAATGGCTTTAATCCGAAGGGGCCGTCGACTTACTCGGACGATTTCAAGAAACGGTATTTTCAGGCGCAGGCAGAGCGGATGAACCGGTTGATCGACATGGCGTCGGCAAAACTTCACGAGACAGACAACGGCGTTTTCCTGGTTCCCAGAGGCGAGGGCGCACGACTGATGGAGATGGATCTGAGCGTTCATCACAGCACGGTGAAGCCACAAAAGCTGCTGAAGAACGATGGCACGATTGTCAGGCAGATTGTCGAAAGCGCGCGGCGCACGGGTTGCGTGTCGGAGAAGGAGAACGCGTCTTTTGACACCGGAACGCGGCTTCTGACGCTGCGGTCATTTCTGAGCGCGAACGCAATCCGGGCGACCGATTCTATGGATGGAATCGACTGGTGCTCGAGCAACAATTCGACGCCGTGCGCCTTGCGCAACATTTCGGTGCCGATTCTCATTACGGCCATGGGCGCGCACTACTTCATCCGCGACAACGAGATTCATTACGAAGTGGCGGCCAGCAAGGATAAGGATTTTGTGGTCATCGAGGGCGCGACGCATGGGATCCGGCCATGTACGGCGTGCGAGACGTATCCAGGGCAGTACTCGCATAGCGTCGAGAATTTTGCCGATTACGTGCAAAAGTGGATCGACGCGAGGTTCTGAAAGGATGGCCCACACGGTTCTTACCATCGTAAGCCGCGGTTGACTAGGGCAGCGCGCGCATCTTACTATGGTAAGTACGATGACCAAAGCGACAATTTCCAGTAAAGGCCAGATAGTGATCCCCAAAACGGTCCGCGAGCGGCTCAATCTCAGGGCCGGCACGGAAGTCGTGATCGATGTCCGAGGCGAGTCTCTTGTCATGAAGCGTGCGGTTCGCAACTTTCCTGATTGGCGGACGATGCGCGGAATGGCGCGAGGTGGCCCGAGTTTGACGAAAGCGTTGCTCGAAGAGCGCGCCGCCGAAAAAGCGCACGACGATGCCCGCGCCAAAGGTCATTGATTCCTGGGCGATGGTGGTGTGGATTCAGGATGAGCCGGGCGCCAGTGCACTCCAGACCCTGCTCCTGAACGCTGACGCAGGGAACCTTCAACTACTGATGAGTTGGTACAACGTCGCGGAGACATTTTATACCGTGGCCAAGCGCAAGAAACTCGCGGTTGCGGAGGAATTTCTGGCGCGGCTGCCATCACTCCCTATTCGCCTGGTCTTACCGGACGAGGACGGCATCATGGCAGCCGCCAGGGTGAAGGCTTCACACTCGGTAGCTTTGGGCGATGCGTTCGCGATTGCTCTGGCACAAAGCGAAGGAGCAAGCGTCGTCACCGGTGACCAGGAAATTCGACGCTGCAAGCTGGTTCCCGTGGATTGGGTCGGTCGCTGAGCCTGCGCTACCATAAAACATTAACCCCCCGATGGCTTTGCGTTTCTACAATACTCTGACGCAACAGGTAGAGCCCTTTGCGCCCCTACAAGGCAACACGGTGCGGATGTACACGTGCGGGCCGACGGTGTATCACTACGCGCACATTGGCAATTTCCGCACCTTCACGTTCGAGGATATTTTGAGGCGCTGGCTGCGGGCGCGCGGCTACCAGCTCGATCACGTCATGAACATTACCGACGTGGAGGACAAGATCATCCGCAACGCCGCGGCTGAACACAAGTCGCTGACCGAGTACACCGAGCAATACACGCAGGCGTTTCTAGACGATATGGCGGCTCTGCGACTGGAGCGTCCCGAGCGCCTGGTCAAGGCCACCGACCATATCAAGGAAATGGTGCACGCGATTCAAGAGTTGAGCACGCGCGGCTTCACTTATCAGAGCGATGGCTCGGTTTATTATCGAATCTCGAAGTTTCCCGGCTACGGCAAGCTGTCGCACAACGATTTCAGCGGCATTCGCGCGGGGGCACGGGTCGATGTCGATGAATATGACAAGGCCAACGCTCGCGACTTCGTTCTGTGGAAAGCGCCCAAAGAAAGCGAGCCGTTCTGGGACAGCGAAATCGGGCCGGGGCGGCCGGGCTGGCACATCGAATGTTCCGCGATGGCGATGAAGTATCTGGGCGAGACGCTCGACATACACGCCGGCGGAGTCGATCTCATCTTCCCGCACCATGAGAATGAGATCGCGCAATCGGAAGCGATCACGTCGAAACCGTTTGCGCGCTTCTGGCTGCACGCAGAGTTTCTCAGTATCGAGGCGCAGAAGATGTCGAAGTCGGCGGGCAATTTCTATACCCTGCGCGATCTGCTCGAGATGGGCTATGAGCCGGAGGTGGTGCGCTATTTATTGGCTTCGGTTCCGTATCGTAAAAAGCTCAATTTCACCTTCGACGGGCTGAAGGCTGCGGCCACGGCCATCGATCGGTTGAGGAATTTCAAGCTACGTCTGGAGACCGAAAAATTTCCCGAGGGGTCCAACGAAAAGATTCTGGAGCGGACCGAAGCCTCCGTGCGCCGGTTCGGCGAAGGGCTTGATGACGATCTGAATACGGCCGAAGCGCTGGCGGCGCTGTTCGAGTTCGTCCGCGACGCCAACACAGCCATGGACGCCGGTGAGTTTCGCGGCGCCAACACGGGCCCGGCGCTGGAGCTGCTGGCGCAGTTCGATGCGATTTTCGATGTCCTGCGGCCCTCTCAAAAACAAGCCGGCATTTCCGATGCCGACGTGGAGGGCCTGATCGCCGAGCGGGCTCAAGCGAAGAAGAGCCGAAACTTCGCGCGCGCCGACCAGATACGGCAGCAACTGCTCGACGCCGGCATCATCCTCGAGGACACTAAGGAAGGAATACGCTGGAAGAGAAGGTAATCGTTATGAAAATTGAAACCAAAGCCGTCCACACCGGCGACCGGAAGAGTGATCCCGAGAAACCCGGAGCTTTTATTCCGGTCACCACACCGGTTTACACCGCGGTCAGCTATATTTACGAAAGCACCGCCCAGCTCGACCGCGTGCTTGGCCGCGAAGAACCGGGCTATTGTTATTCGCGCTACGACAACCCGACTAACGCCGCGCTCGAAGAGCTGATCACCTCGCTAGAGAACGGCCACGGCGCGCTGGCTTGCTCGTCAGGAATGACGGCGGTCCACGTCGCGTTGCTGGCCGCGCTCACCGACCGGCGCAAATCGATCATGGCGGCCAGCGCTCTTTATGGCGCGACTACCAGCCTGCTGACCAAAGTGCTGGAGCCGCTGGGAATCGAAATCAATTTCGTCGACATTTGCGACCTGGACGCGATCCGGCAGAAGATCGCTGACACAAAGCCCGGTTGTGTCGTGATGGAGACGATTTCGAATCCGCTGCTGCGGGTGGGCGATATGGATCGCATCGCCGAGTTGACACGCGCCGCGGGAGCTGCGCTGGTGGTAGACAACACTTTCGCGACTCCGCTGCTACTGCGGCCGCTGGAGCACGGAGCGCATATGACGGTTCATAGCCTGACCAAATTTCTGGGCGGGCACGGCGATGTTCTGGGTGGCATTATCGTAGCCGACCAGGATCACAGCGAGATTATTCGCAGCTTGTCTCGCACGATTGGTCCGGCATTGGGGCCTTTCGAAAGTTATCTGACGATGCGTGGCATCAAGACTTTCGCACTGCGAATGGAGCGGCACTGCTCGAACGCCTGCCGGGTGGCCACCTGGCTCAGCTCACATCCTGGGGTCGCGCGCGTGCATTACCTGGCTGATCCCAATCATCCGGATGCCGCGGTAATCCGCCGTCTTTTGCCGGATGGGCTTTATGGCGCGATCGTGACCTTTGAATTAAAAGATGGGACCAAAGAGGACGTGTTCCGTTTCATGGATCGCTTGAAGCTGGTGGTGCGCGCCACTTCGTTGGGCGACGTACACAGCACGGTGCTGTATCCGGTGATCGCTTCGCATCGGGATATCGCGCCCAAGCAGCGAGAGCGGATGGGGATTCATGACGGACTGGTGCGGTTGTGTGTGGGGATTGAGGCGGTGGAGGATATTATTGCTGACCTAGAACAGGCGATCACACGAGCTTGATCGCCGGCACGAGTGCGCCTCGATAGTACCGCTGGTACTTTCATTAGGCATCTGTTTGACACAGCTAGCGGGGGATTTAGCGCGTTCCCCGTTATGAACAGACTCACGTTCTTGCTGCATGTCCTGGGAGCTTGCAATCTGGCTGGTCTCGCCTATGCGGACACTGTCTCGTTCAGTGGCACGATCACGCAACCGACGGCAAATCTTGCCAATAACGATCCCAGCCTGAACAATATTCAGCTCGGGGATTTGTATAGCGTAACACTCGATTTTTCCGGATCCATCAACGCGCCAGGGACCTATTCCACTACTGCTGACACTTTGGACGCCGCGAGCCTGTCGTTCAGCGACCCCACGGCTATGGCGACCGAATCCAGTTTCGGCGGCATCAGCGTGACGATTACGGCCAACGGCGCTTTTGATGATTTGAGCCTGCTGGGTTGTCTGACGACCGGCAGCGGCTGTGCTTTCGGCAACCAACTGGATGCCAACTTTGAGATTTCCGCCGCCGGCTTAAACTCGCAAAACGTTTTCGCGGCGGGGTTGGACCAACCGCATCCTTTGGACCTGTTAGAAGATGACGGCACTACCGATATCCAGGGTTCCATTACGACTTATTCCTATACGTCTGCGAACGCTGTTCCAGAGCCCTCGTCGTTTCGCTTAGTCCTTTGTCTAGCCGTCGTGTTTGCGGCCGCGGGCACGCTCATGCGGCATAAATTCAGTATCTAAAATCCCCAAGGAGAACAGAGATGAAAATAACCGTACTTGCTTTGCTTTTACTGGCGCTAATCCCTTTCTGCGCATTCGCCGTGGATGGACAAATGCTTATCAACCAATCAACCGTGATGGCAGCCGGGGGTTTTCCCTACAAGATCACGCAGCCAGGTAGTTACAAGTTGTCCGGCAATCTGGTCGTGACCACTGCCGCGGATGGCATTGACATCAATTCAGATGACGTGTCGCTTGACCTGAATGGCTTCATGATCTCGTGCACGAGCTCAGCGTGTAACGGACTGGACGCAGCCGTTAGCCGGGCGTTCACAGGCGTCGTAAGCTTCGGTTTCGCCGACATTACCGTGAAGAACGGCTCAGTTCGGGGCTTTGGTAATGGCGTGTATCTGTTTGGCTCCGGATTGGTCTCCGATCTCAGCGCCACCGCTAACGTCCCACCTGGTACGGTACACGGGGTTGGAATTACGGTATTTGGGGATTCGGCCAGCGGGATTGGGTTCGTGGTCACGCGATGCGCCGCGAACAGCAACCAGAACGGGATATCATCCGACAACTCGGTGGTAACTGATTCGATTGCGAACTCAAATACTTCCAGGGGCCTCACTGGATCCAATTCTTCATTTTTCAACAACGTGGCGAACCTCAACCAGGTCGGCCTCATATTAGTGAATGGAGTCTTCGGCGGAAATAACTTCCAGAACGATGGCACACCAACAGACAATGGTATTGGTTCAGTTTCGCAGAACAATAACAACTGCGGCGGAAGTGTCTGCTGAAACGGGCAAAAGCGTTCACACGATTGTGAACGCTGCACGCACTAGTGCGTGCGCCATGTTAGCGGTCGCCGGCTGCTTTGATTTGCACCAGGTCGCCCGTGCCTACAGGAACAGTGCTGCTGATGGTTTGTGGAGCGCGAAAGAAATCGAAATAGGAAATCTGGCGAACGCAGGAAACGGTGCATAATGGCGCGCACGACTTCTCGGTAATATACTCGCGGCGGATATCGGCCACCGTATATTCAGCCAAAGGTTTGGCGGGGAAACCGCGCTGCTGCGAGCAGTAGTGCACCAGGCCGTTCTCGCAAATGTATAAATAGCGCGCGCCCGCGCGACAGCGCCAATTACTGGGACGTCCATGCGCGATCGCATCCTGGTAATAATTGATCTGCGAGAAATTCCGCTTCTCGAAGTCCTTCATGGCCAGGAACACGGCGCGTTCCCGATCGCCGATCGGCCGCAGTTGCCCGTCGCCATCGTGAATAATTCCGACTGTAGAAGTGAAGCCCAGCTCGATCGCTCGCTTGCCGACAACCAGCGCGTCTTCCGGATTGTGGATGCCGCCGCCCAGCACGGAATTGATGTTCACATGGAAAAGCGCATGCTCGGCCAGGATCTGCAGTTTCTTGTCCAGCACCTTGAGGCTTTTCTTGGACACGTCGTCCGGCATCACGTTATCGATGCTGATCTGCATGTGATCGAGGCCGGCGTCGTTTAATTGCTGGACGCGTTGTGCCGTTAACAGATAGCCGTTGGTGATGATGCCGGCGATGATCCCGCGGCTGCGCACATGCGCGATCAACTTGTCGAGATCGGGGTGGAGGAACGGTTCGCCGCCGCTGAAGGTGACAATGTTGGTGCGGAGCGCGGCCAGCTGATCCAGCCGTTCGATCATCAGACTGGTATCGACCGGTTTGGAGAAGTCATCATACTCGTTACAGTAGGTACAGGCAAGATTGCAGCGGCGAATGGGGATGATGTGCGCCATCACCGGGTGATCGGTGGACGCAACCCCTTTGAAGATCATTCGCCACTCTCGTGCGCGGCGGTTCAGCGCCCGGATGTCTCTTTGAAGTTTAAATCCCAACTTTGGCATCACCAACGCTTATTCTCTATTGAATCATACTCATGCAAGTAATGCATGGATTTGGAATCGAATGGTTCCCGGCGCCCTCTCAACAGCGACAACGCGCGGCCGGAGCGATCCCGATTTCGTTGTAACCCAATCGCCGGCGGGCGACACCTAATATTAGCAGCGTGGTATTCTGAGGGCTGCGCTCGATCTGATGTTTGAGTTCCTGTTCAAATATCCAACTACGGCATTCAGCAAGGGCACTTTGGTGCTACTGGGGCAATGGCCTCTGTGGTTGCTGGTCGCATCCTTTATCGCGGCGATCCTAGGCTTAGGATGGACGATCTGGCGGCGCCGCAGGGCAGTAGCGCCCACCATGCGCGGTCCTCGCACGGCGGTAGTCTGGCTTTTGCAAAGCCTGCTGGTTTGCCTGTTGCTGTTCCTGCTTTGGCAGCCGGCGTTGAGCATCGCGACGCTGCGGCCCCAGCAGAACATCGTGGCGGTAGTGATCGACGACAGCAAAAGCATGGCGACCCAGGACGACGGCAAGTCGCGGCATGACCAGGTATTGAACACGCTGAACGGCGGTTTAATCAAGAGCTTACAGTCTAGATTTCAAGTTAGACTTTACCGTCTGGGCGATCACGTGGAGCGGATTGAAAAGTTGGATCAGTTGAACGCCTCGCTCCCGGCCACGCACATCGGCGACAACCTCAAAGAGGTGCTGGCGGATTCGGCGACGCTACCTATCGGCGCGGTGGTGCTGCTGAGCGACGGCGCGGACAACAGCGGCGGTATCGACCTGGACACGATTTCGGAGATCAAGCGCCAGCGGATCCCGGTCCACACCGTCGGGTTCGGCCGCGAGCAGATGGCTCACGATATCGAAGTCACCGATGTTCAGCTGCCGGTGAGGTCGCTGGCGAAATCCCGGCTGCAGGCGGTCGTTACTTTCCACCAGCATGGGTTCCGGGGCGACAAGGTGCGGCTGGCGATCCGGGAGAGCGGAAAAGTGCTGGCGAGTCGCGAGGTTGTCCTAAAAGGGGACGGCGCGGCACAAACCGAAGCGGTGCTGTTCAATGCCGGAGAGGCTGGTGTGAAGAATCTTGAATTCTCCATTGACCCGCTGCAGGACGAAGACAACAAAAACAACAACAGCCTGACTCGGGTGCTGGACGTCGACGACGCCAAGCCGCGCATTCTTTACATGGAAGGCGAGCCCACCTGGGACTTCAAGTTCCTGCGCCGCGCGGTGGAGGACGACAAGAACATCGCCCTTTTCACTATCGTCCGTACGACCCAGAATAAGATCTACACGCAGGTGCCGGACAATAGCGCCGAGTTCTTGAAGGTGAGTTTTCCCACCAAAGTAGAGGACCTTTTTGCTTTCCAAGGCCTGATCCTGGGCAGCGTGGAAGCCAATTATTTCACCACGGCGCAGCAGGACCTGATCCAGCAGTTTGTCGACCGGCGTGGCGGCGGGTTGCTCTTCCTGGGCGGGCGCAATGCCTTGGCCGACGGAGGCTACGACAAGCAGCCTTTCTCCGATCTTCTTCCGGTGCGCTTGCCGGATCACAAGAACACCTTCCATCGCGAACCGGCGACGCCGCAGTTGACGTCTTCGGGGCGCGACAGCCTGATCACGCGCCTCGAAGAAAATCCGGACGCCAACGTCAATCGATGGAAGAAGCTGCCGTATTTGATGAATTTCCAGGAGGCGGGCCAGCCGAAGCCCGGCGCGGTGGTGCTGGCGGAGATGAACGCCTCAGGTCACACGCTGCCGCTGCTAATCACGCAGAAATACGGACGCGGGCGAACGGCGGTCTTCGCCACCGGGGGCGATTGGCGCTGGCAGATGCTGCAACCGGTGGAGGACATGAGCCACGAAATGTTCTGGCGGCAGATGCTCCGCTGGCTGGTGAGCGATACGCCGGCGCGCGTGGTTTCATCGACCACCAAGCCGGTGCTGTTCGACGATGGCCGCGTGCACCTGCGAGCCGAGGTTCGCGATACGACGTACCTGCCGACCAGCGACGCACAAGTGGAGGCTCGAATGGTGGGGCCGGACGGGGCGGCGCAATCGGTGGAACTGCATCCGGACGCGCTCGAACAGGGTGTCTACTCCGTGGATTGGGACGCTTCGCGGCCCGGTTCCTATGTCACGGAAATTACGGCGCGGCGTGGCCAACAGGAGCTGGGTCGCGATGTGGTGACGTTCCGCCGGGAGGATGGCGTGGCGGAGAATTTCCACCTGGAGCAAAATCGCGACTTGCTCGAGAAGCTTTCGTCCCAGACCGGCGGCCATTATTACCGGCCGAACGAAGTCAGCAAGCTGGGCGAGGATATCTCGTATTCCGAGGCCGGAATTACGGTGCGCGAAACCAGGGACTTGTGGGACATGCCGATCGTTTTCTTTTTCGTGCTGCTACTGTGCTGCACTGAGTGGCTGCTGCGGCGAAGGTGGGGAGTGGTATGAAAGCGCCGTTGTTGCTCTTGATAGGGTCAGCCCTTTTGAATGCGACCACTTTCTATGTCACTGTCGCCGGACTGGGCGGCGAACCGGATTACGAACAGCGCTTCGCTTCCGAGGCCCAGGAGATCGACAAACTGGTGAAGGCCGGCATGCCGGACGCCAATGTCACGACGCTTTCGGGCGCCCAGGCGACAAAAGTCCAAATCCAGAACGCCCTGGGTCAGGTGGCCAAGCAGGCCAAGCCGGCTGATGCGTTCGTGCTGATGTTGATCGGGCACGGCAGCTTCGATGGCTACGATTACAAGATCAACCTTCCAGGCCCCGACCTGTCGGCTGTCGAACTGGCGTCGATGCTGGACCGGATTCCGGCCACTCGCCAATTAGTGGTGAACATGACCAGTGCCAGTGGCGGTTCGCGCGCGGCGCTCGAAAAACCGAATCGCGTGGTTATCACGGCGACGAAGTCGGGCAATGAGAAGAACGCCACTGTTTTCGCGCGCTATTGGGTGGAGGCGCTGCGCGATACATCCGCCGATACGGATAAGAACGAAACCGTCTCGGCGCTGGAGGCGTTCACTTACGCGGAGCAAAAAACCAGCCAGTTCTATGAGACGCAAAAGCGCCTGGCCACGGAGCATCCCACGCTCGAAGACACCGGCGCGGGCGACGGCGCGCGCAAGCCGTCACCGGAAAACGGGCAGGGCCTGAAAGCCGCCCAGTTTAGCCTTTTGAGGATCGGCGCGTCACAGATCGCCGCCAACACGCCTGAGAAGAAAGCATTGTTGGACAAGCGCGATGAGCTGGAGCGCCAAATCGATCTGCTGAAGTACCAAAAGGCGGCTATGCCCGTCGAACAATATAAGCAGCAGCTTCAGACGTTATTGATTGAGCTGGCCAAGACCCAGGCGGAGATCGACAAATGATTCGTGTGCCATTGGTTTGCTGGCTTGCGGCGGTCGCGCTCCAAGCTCAGACACTGCCGGCCCAGACATTGGATCAATGCCGCGGCTTCAAGCATCATGGCAAACTTCCCGAAGCGCAGGCGTGCTTCACGAGGTTGGCGGCTGGATCGAATCCTTATGCGCGCGCCGAAGGCTTGTGGGCACTAGAACGATATCAAGATGCCAATGACGAGTTCAAGGCGCTGGTAAAGCAGGAACCAAAGAATGCTCTGTACCGCGTTCGCTGGGGGTACCTTTTCCTGGAGCGCTTCAACCCCAATGAGGCCGGCAATCTTTTCAACGAAGCTCTGGAGATCGACAAAGACAACGCTCAGGCGTATCTGGGGCTAGCGCGGGTGGCGGCCGAGAACTATGGCGGCAAGGCCGTGGAGTTCGCCGAGAAGGCCGCTAAGCTCGATCCGAAGTTGGCCGAGCCTCACGAGCTGCTCGCGTTTCTGGCGCTCGAGGACAACGACGAGCAGCGCGCCGCAAAAGAAGCCGATCAGGCGCTGGGGATCTCGGCCGAGGCCCTGGACGCAATGGCGATTCATGCCACCATCGACTGGCTGGATGACAAAGCCGAGACGCCGCATCTGGAAAATCCCTGGATCGATAAAGTATTGAAGGTCAATCCGGCCTACGGCGAAGCATATGCCACCGCCGGTCATTTCTTTGTGCTGAATCGCCGCTATACCGAAGGGATCAAGTTTTATCGCAAGGCGCTGGATCTGAATCCACGGCTGTGGAATGCCCGCGCGGAGCTAGGCGTCAATCTCATGCGTCTGGGTCAGGAGGGGGAAGCGCGCCAGCAACTGGAGCGGTGCTACAACGCCGAGTACAGGAGTGCGGAAACGGTCAACACCCTTCGGCTTCTGGACAGTTACGCGAACTTCAACATTTACGAGTCGAATCGCACCATCCTGCGGGTGGCGAAGAAAGAGTCCGACCTACTGCGTCCCTACTTCGAATCCGAGATGCAGCGCGCTATTGCTACCTACGAGAAAAAGTATCAGTTGAAGCTCAATGGCCCGGTGCAGGTGGAAGTGTATCCCGACCATGAAGATTTCGCCGTCCGCACCATGGGCATGCCTGGCCTGGGTGCACTGGGTGTGACGTTCGGCTCGGTAGTCGCGATGGACAGCCCTTCCGGTCGGCCGCCCGGCAGTTTTCACTGGGCCAGCACGATGTGGCACGAATTGAGCCACGTATACGTTCTGCAGGCCACTAACCACCGCGTCCCACGCTGGTTCACCGAAGGCATGGCGGTGTATGAAGAGACTGCGGCCGCGCCCGATTGGGGCGATCGCCTGGATCCCGAGGCCATCAACGCCATCCAGAAAAAGTTGCTGCTGCCGGTGGCGGAGCTCGACCGCGGGTTCGTGCGGCCGAGTTATCCGTCGCAGGTGATAGTCTCCTATTTCCAGGCCGGCAAAATTTGCAGCTATATCGCGGAGAAGTGGAGCTACAGCAAGCTGCTCGACATGATGCACGAGTATGCCAAATTGAAAACCACTCCGGAGATTTTCCACGACGTGCTGGGCATGTCCACGGAAGATTTCGACAAGCAGTTCCTGGCGTGGCTGGGAGCCGAGACCAAGAATCCGGTGGAGCATTTCGAGGAATGGCGGAAGCAGATCAAGACCATGGTGGAGGATCTGCGCGCCAAGAAGTACGACGACGTCATTCGCGAAGGTAAGGTCATCGGCGATTACTATCCCGACTACGTGGAGGCCGGCAGCGTCTATGAATTGATGGCCGACGCCTACACCGCCAAGGAAGACAAAGCTTCCGCGCGCAAAGAGTTGGAACAGTACAATCAGGTCGGCGGCCGCAGCCCGCTGCTGATCAAGCGGCTGGCGACGCTGGAAGAGCAAGCCGGAGATCCGAAGAAAGCCGCCGCGGTTCTCGATCGTCTAAACTACATTTATCCGGAGGATCAGGAATTGCACAAACGGTTGGGCGACTTGTGGTTGGCGCAGAATAACCTTCCCGGGGCGATTCGCGAATACCAGGCTGTACTCGCCACCAAACCGCTCGACCAGGCGGCCGCTCATTTCCAGTTGGCGAGCGCGCTTCAGAAGGCCAACCGTATAGACGAAGCCCGTGAACAAGTGCTGCTGTCTTTAGAGGCGGCTCCCGGCTACAAGCCGGCGCAAAGGTTACTATTGGAAGTTTCAAAATAAACACACATGTCCACTTTAAGCACAGCCTTTAGCACAGCCGTTGCCGATTCGGCGGAACTGAAAGAGCGCATCGATCGCTTCCAGGCGGTTCACAAGGGGATCGTTCGCGAGGTCCGGAAAGTGATCGTCGGACAGGAGGAGGTCATCGAGCAAGTGCTGATCTCGCTCTTCGTCGGCGGCCATTGCCTGATCACGGGCCTGCCGGGAACGGCCAAGACCCTGCTGGTGCGTACTCTGTCGCAAACCCTCGGTCTGGTGTTCAAGCGCATCCAGTTCACGCCCGACCTGATGCCCTCCGACATCACCGGCACCGACATCATCGAAGAGGACAACACTACCGGCCGGCGCACCTGGACCTTCGTTCCGGGCCCGATCTTTTCCAATATTCTGCTGGCCGACGAAATCAACCGCACGCCTCCCAAGACGCAATCGGCACTGCTCGAAGCCATGCAGGAGCTGTCTTGCACGGTGCGCGGCCACATGTACACTATCAAAGCGCCGTTCTTCGTGCTCGCCACGCAGAACCCTATCGAGCTGGAGGGCACCTATCCGCTTCCGGAAGCCCAGCTGGACCGCTTCCTGTTCAATACCATCCTCGACTACCTGTCGGCCGATGACGAAGTGAAAGTGGTGGATCTGACCACCACCACCAAAGTGGCCACGGTGGACGCGGTCACGAATGCCGAAGAAATTCTCGATTTCCAGCAACTGGTACGCATGGTACCGATTGCCGACACGGTGGCACGCTACGCGGTGGAGCTGGTTCGCGCCACTCGCCCTAACGATGCCGGCGCTCCCGATTTCGTCAAGAACTACGTGAACTTCGGCGCCAGCGTTCGCGCCGCGCAGTTCGTGGTCCTGGCCGCCAAGGCCCGCGCGCTGGTCCGCAACCGTTATCACGTTTCCTATGAGGACATCCGCGCCCTGGCCGCGCCGATTCTGCGCCACCGTTTATTGCTCAATTTCCATGCCGAATCCGAGCGCCTCGACTCCGATTCCATTCTCAAGCGTCTATTAGAGTGGAAGCCCGAGCCAAGGTAACTAAAAACTAGAAACTAGCAACTCGAAACTGAGAACTGAGTCATGCTGCCTTCGACTCCAACCCGCTTTATTGATCCCGCGATTCTGGCCGGGATCTCGCATCTCGACCTGGTGGCCAAGACAGTGGTGGATGGTTTCGTGGCGGGCCTGCACCGCTCGCCCGATTTTGGATTCAGCCAGGAATTCGCCGAATATCGGGCCTATACGCCGGGCGACGATCTTCGGCACGTCGATTGGAACGTATATGCCCGCACGGAGCGCGCGTATCTGAAGCGCTATCGCGGCGAGACTAATTGCCAGCTCACCATGCTGCTGGACACCAGCGCGTCCATGGGGTACAGCTCGCACGGGATCACCAAGCTCGACTACGGGCGCTTCCTGACTGTTTCGCTGGCCTATCTGGCCAACCAGCAGCGCGACGCCGCCGGGGTCATTATCTTCGACGATGATGTTCGCAATTACGTGCGGCCGTCCACTCGTCAGGGTCAATTCATGCGCGTGGCCCACGCCATTGAGCACGCCGAGGTCGGCACCCGTACTAATTTTTCCAAGCCGTTCTTCCACTTCCAGCAGTTCCACATCCGCCGCGGCATCGTGGCCGTTGTTTCGGATTTCTACGAACAGCCCGAGGTGGTGATCCGCGCGGTGGAACCTTTGAAGTACCGGGGCAACGATATGGTGCTGTTCCACGTCTTAGATCCGGAGGAGATCCGGCCCAAGCTGAAAGAGCCGCGCTTGTTGGTTGATATGGAGACTAAGGACGCGCTAGAAGTTTCTCCGGAATATACAAAAGAGGAATACGGCGCCAAGATCGACGCGCACATCGAAGCGCTGAAGAAAAAGGCCGCCGCCGCTAACATCGATTATTGCCTGCTGCAGACCAATCGTCCGCTGGACGACGCCATGCGCGAATACTTCCTGCTACGCAAAGGGAGGATGTGAGTTGGGTTTTCTGGCGCCATGGTTTCTGGCTGGTTTAGCAGCCATCGGTCTGCCATTCTGGATTCATCTTCTGCGTCAATATCGCAGCACGCCGCATCCCTTCAGTTCGTTGATGTTTTTCGAGCAGCGGACGCAGAGCTCCATCAAACACCGGCGGCTGCGTTATCTGCTGCTTCTTTCGCTGCGGGTGCTGCTGCTGCTATTGATCGCGTTCGCCTTCGCTAACCCTTTCGTGACGCGTACCTCGGTGAGCGCAAGCGGCCGGAAAATGCTCATCATCGGCGTCGACAATTCCTTCAGCATGCGCTACAGTGATCATCTGGCGCGGGCCAAGCAGCAGGCTCTGCAAGCGGTTTCCAGTCTCAATTCGGGCGAGCACGGCCAGGTGCTGGCAGTGAACTCGCATATCCAGTTTCTGACGCAGCCGGTGGAGGGGGCCGATGAGCTGAAGGCCGCCATTCAGGCTATCCAGCCTACCGACGAACAAAGCTCCTACGGCGAATTCGCGCGCGCGCTGCGAACCATCGCCCAGGCATCCAAGATACCGCTGGAAGTCCATTTCATCAGCGACATGCAGAAATCATCGATGCCCCCGGCCTTCGCGGACCTGCGGCTGGGCAGCGATACCAATCTCGTTTTTCATTCCGTGGCCGATTCCAAGGAGCCCAATTGGCTGGTGGAAAGCGTGATAGCTCCCGGGAAAATCTACGACCCGAAGAAAGTGCATGTGCAGGCCCTGATCGCGGGTTTCGGAACCGAGGCTACCAAGCGCACCGCTGCGCTGGTGCTGGACGGCAAAACGCTCGAAAGTAAGAGCGTGGACATACCCGCTAATGGCCGCGCCACGGTGGAGTTTCTGTCGCTTGAATCGCCCTACGGTTTCCACAAAGCCGAGATCCGCATTCAACCGGATGACTCGCTGCGCGAGGACGACAGTTTCGCGTTTGCGGTGGAGCGCGCCGATCCGCATCCGGTGCTGTTTCTCCATCAAGGCGGACAGAACCGCGGCGAGTTATTTTATCGGGCGGCGCTCGAGTCGGTGCCCGAAGCGGGCTTCGTAATCGAGCCGCTGCCGGTCGAGCAGGCCACCAACCAGGCGTTTTCGAAATACGCCTTTGTGGTGCTCTCCGACATCGGGTCCATGCCGCCTGGCCTGGAGAATAGCTTGCGCGCTTACGTCAATGCGGGCGGCTCGGTGCTGGTGGCGCTGGGTCCGGCGTCGGTCGCAATGCAACGTGTGCCGGTATCGGGTGAAGCGATTCAATCCTCCAGCTACGCTTCCCGTGAAGGCGATCGCTTTCAAACCGTCGCATCCGCGGATGCCGAACATCCGTCGCTGCGGCGAGCCAATAAGCTGGAAGGCGTACAGTTCCTGCAGGACGTTCGGGTGGATCCGGGCCAGTCGCGTGTGATCGCGCGCCTGACGAATCAGGATCCGCTGCTGCTTGAAAAGCAGGTCGGCGAGGGGCGCGTGCTGGTATTCACTTCCACCTTCGACAACCTGGCCAACGATTTCCCATTGCACTCTTCGTTTGTGCCGTTCGTCGAGCAAACTGCCCGATATCTCGGCCGGCAGCGGGACGGTGCCACCAACGTCGCGGTGGATTCCTACATCGAGCTTCGCTCCGTCAAGGAACAGGGCGCCGCCGTGGAAGTGACCGACCCGGATGGAAAGCATCCTCTTTCGCTCAAGGAAGCAGCTTCGGCGCAATCGTTCCAGGTCAACCGTGAAGGTTTTTACGAGATTCACCGCGGCAACGGCCGCCAGGAAATGGTGGCGGTTCACGCCGATCGCCGGGAATCCGACCTGACTCAGATTCCCCAGGAGACGCTGGACCTGTGGCGAAATACGGGCAAGGGCCCAGACCCAGTCACAACTAATGGAGAAGCCGCAAACCAGCCCAGGCCTTGGAGTTTGTGGCGTTACGCTTTGCTATTGGTCCTGATAACCGCGATAATTGAATCGTTGATAGCCAGCCGATATTTGTCGGTGGAGAAGGAGGCCGCATGAACGCCCTCGATCAACTGAATGCCTATTTGGGACGACTGGAAAAACGGCTCCGGCTGTCGGCATTCTCGAAAGGGACGTCGATTGTCGCCATCGCCTCGCTGGTGATGACGCTCCTGCTGGTCTGGATCATCAACCGGTATGCCTTCTCGCCGGCCAGCCTGGTGTGGGCGCGCATTCTTCTCTTTCTCTCGGTTGCCACGGCTATCGCGTTCGGCCTGGTGATCCCGCTGATGAATATGAACCGGCGCAACGCCGCCAAGCGCGCCGAAGAACGATTTCCCGAGTTTCAAGAACGCCTGCTGACGCTGGCCGAGAAACCTAATTCCAACGATCCTTTCGTGCAATTACTGGCAGGCGACGCCATGCAGATGGCCCAATCGAGCCAGCCCGCGCGCCTCGCGCCTACCGGCCCGATCGTAGGGTTTCTGACCTCAGCGGGAGTGGCCGTCGCCGTCCTGCTGTGGCTGATCCTGGCCGGCCCCGGATACCTCGGTTACGGAACGTCGTTATTGTGGGCGGGCGCGCCCAAAGCGGGCGTGCATGCTTTCTACGACATCGTTGTTTCGCCGGGCGACCGCACCGTGCGACGCAAGTCGGATCAATTGGTCACCGCGCAGCTCATTGGGTTCGATTCTCCCAAAGTCCGGCTGTTCGCCCAATACAAGGGCGCGTCCAAGTGGGAACCCGTCGACATGCAGCACTCCCCCGGCGCATCCACGTACGAGTTTCTGTTCAGCGGCCTGGCAAACCCGGTCGAATATTATGTCGAAGCCGGCGCGGTGCAATCCAAACATTTCAACCTGAAGGTGATCGATCTTCCGGCTATCAAGAAGATCCGCGTCACCTATCATTACCCCGCCTGGAGCGGGATGAAGGATTCAGTGGAAGACGACCACGGCGATCTGCGCGCGGTCGAAGGCACCGAGGCTGAACTCGCCATCCAGACCGACATGCCGTTGAACAAAGGCATGCTCATGTTGAGCGACGACAAGCAGATTCCGCTTAAGTCCGGAGAAGGGAACTGGCTCACCGCACGCGTGCCGATCGATAAAGACGGCATGTATCACGTGGCTGCCCTGGAGCAGGGCGAGAACGTTCGTATGAGCGAGGACTTCTTCATCGAGGCCCGCAAGGACTCGCCGCCCAGCGTGAAGATCAACCGGCCCGGGCGCGACATGAAGGTGAACCCGGTGGAAGAAGTCACCGTGAACGTGAGCGCCGAGGATGATTTCGGATTGAACGAAGTAACCCTGCATTACTCGGTGAACGGCGGCCCCGAGAAGACTGTATCGATGCTCGGACAAAAAGGCGCCAAGACCGCCGATGGCAACCAGCTCATCGCGCTGGAAGATTACAAGATGTCGCCGGGTGATTTAGTTAGCCTCTACGCCACTGCGCGCGACGCCAGAAACACCACCAAGACGGACATTTACTTTATCCAGGCCGAACCGTTCGAGCGCAACTATTCGCAGTCGCAGCAGGCCGGCGGCGGTGGGGGCGGCATGGGCGGCGACGATCCGCAGTCGGAAATTTCCCAGCGGCAGAAGGACATCATCGCGGCAACCTGGAACCAGCTCAAGGGAACTCCTAAGGGGTCGGCGACTGCGGCGGATGACGCCAAATTCCTGGGCGATATTGAAGATAAACTGGCGGCTCAAGCCAAGTCGCTGGTGGATCGCGTGAAAGCGCGCCAGTTGGGCGAGAGCAATCAGGAGTTTCAGGCCTACGCCAAGAATATGGAAGAAGCTTCCAAGGCGATGACCGAGTCGGCGCAAAAACTGCGGGCGCAGAAGTTCCAGGAAGCTTTGACACCCGAACAGCAGGGTTTGCAGCACGCTCTTCGCGCCGAAGATACGTTCCGCGATATTCAAGTCGCCTTTGGAAGCCAGGGCGGCGGCGGAGGCGGTGGCGGCAGCATGGGCCGCGACCTGGAGAACCTGGCCGATCTGGAACTCGACCGCGAAAAGAATCAGTACGAAACCGGACAGCAGCAATCGTCGGGAGACAGTCGCGCCAAAGAGATCGATAACGCGCTTCAGAAGCTCGCCGAATTGGCGCGCAGGCAGCAAGAATTGGCAGCCAAGAAAGATCAGCAGCAGCCCTTCCGGCAGCGGTGGGAACAGGAAATGCTGCGCCGCGAAGCCGAACAACTAAAGCGGCAGATGGAGCAATTGCAGCGCGGCGATTCCAATCAAGCCAGCCAGCAGGGCCAACAAGGACAACAGGGCCAGCAGGGTCAACAAGGGCAACAGCAAGGTGGTCAACAAGGTCAGCAAGCCAACGGGCAGCCCAGCCAGGGCGCCAATGGCGGCCGCACCGGATCGATTGCCGATCCACGCCTGCAGCAGGCGATCGAGCGTCTGCAGAAGGCCACAGATGACATGCGCGCGTCCGAAAATCAGCAGAACGGGAACCAGGACACCGCAGGTCAGCGCCGTGCGGCTGACCGGCTGCAGGAGGCTCGCGACATCTTGAATGGGATGCAGCACCAGAAGGCCTCCAATCAGGTGGATGATATGGCGCGCCGCGCCGGCCAGCTGGCCGAGCATCAGACCGAATTCCAGAACCGGCTGCGGCAACAGGTCGGCAACGCTGGCGACAGTCCTCGCTTCAACGGACAGCAGCCCGGCCAATCGCAGACGCAAGCCGATAAGATGGCGGGCGAAAAAGAACAAATGGCCGAACAGCTCAAGCAGTTGGAGAAAGACATGAGCGAGGCGGCCCGCAGTTTGGCTGGGGCTCAGAATCCGGTTTCGAACAAACTCCGCAGCGCGCTTTCGGAAGCCGAGCAGAACGAAATCGAGTTGAATATGCGGCGCAACGCCGAGTATATCCGCCGGGGCTACGGGATGTCGGCCTGGGTGCGTGAGAACTCGGTCACCAAGGGACTCAACGATCTGCGCGACCAGTTGCAGCAGGCACAAGCCGCCATGCAGGACCCGAACCAGAACGGGAAAGGTCCCGGCGGCGGCGACAAGAACGATATCGAGAAAGCGCTCGCGCAAGTGGAAGCCATGCGCAATCGGATGCAGCAGCTCGCCGAGGCGCAACAGAAGCGTGGCGCCGGGCAGGGCCGCGACGGCAATCAGCGAAATGCCGGGCAGCTGCAGCGCGGCCAGGACGGCCAGGGACAACAGGGTCAGCAATCCGGTCAAGGGCAGCCCGGCCAACAATCGGGCCAGCCAGGCCAGCAGGGCGGACAACAGGGACAGTCGTCGGGTCAACAAGCCGGACAGTCTGGACAACAACAAGGGCAGCAAGGCGGCCAGGGCCAAGCCAGTGGTCAACAAGGGCAGGGCGGCCAATACGGACCGGGTGGCCTCGGAACGCCTAATCCCGGCGGCGCCTATGGGCCCTACGGCGGCGGTGGACCGGTTACTCCGCACAACGGCTATATGGGCGATGGCCCCGTTCCGCTGGACCAGGGCTATCGCGAATCGTTGCGCGATCTGGGCCAGATGCGCGATTTCCTGAAGGAACATCCCGAATTTTCGGGCGATGTCCAGCAGCTGATGCAGGCCTTGAATCCGGCCTATCAGAATGAAGGGGAATTATCGCAGCGGCTGAATCGCGAGGTGATACCGTCTATAGAACGCCTGGAACTGGAGCTGCGCCGCAAGCTGGACGACAAAAACGGCGATCAGGTTCGGAGTGCCGGGTCGGAAACGATCCCTCCGGGTTACTCGGGCGCCGTGGCCGATTATTATCGCAAGTTGAGCAAGAGCAAGTAGAGCCTATCTCGACAGCTCCGCCCGGGTCTGCAAGAACTGCAGCACGTTGGCGCGCGTCACAATGCCTTCCAGGTGATGGTTTGACACCACCGGCAGTTGATTGACGTCGTCGCGCCCCATGGTCTCGAGCGCTTCCATCAGTGGAGTATTCGGTTCCACGGTATGGAGCTGATCGAGCGGCCGCATAATGTCGTACAGCGTGGTGTACGGCCAGCGCGCCCGTTCCAGTGCCTTGATCTCGTGCGGCGTGATCAGACCGGCAATCTCGCCCTGCTGTTCGATCACGAAACAGCGGCGACCGGAACGCAAAAGGTGATCTTCAACGAACCGCTCGACGTTTAGATTTCCATCCACAGGTTCGCAACTCCGCTCCATCACGTCGCTGACATGGGCATCTTTCAAACCGGAGCTAAGGGTCACCGTGGCGTAGCTAGCACCGGCAGCCTGCATCAGGAACCAGCCGATAAACGCGATCCACAATCCGCCGAAACCCTCCCCGGCGAAGAATCGGAAGATACCCAAACAGATGAACAAAAGAGCTACGAATTGTCCGGTTCGCGCGGCCAATTGGGTGGAGCGCACGGCGTCTTTGTTTTTCCACCAGATCAGCGCGCGCAAAATCCGGCCGCCGTCCAAAGGGAAGCCCGGAATCATGTTGAACGCCGCCAGCATGAGGTTGATGTAGCCCAGCCACACCAGCATCGACAGCACCGGTGTTTCGGGCGTGGCGCCGATCCTCCAACCCGCCAGCCAGGAACTGCCGAGGCAGATTAGACCGATGACAGCGCTGCAAATGGGCCCTACGATTCCGACCCAGAATTCGGTCTTGGGATCTTCCGGCTCCTTTTCGATCTGAGCCACGCCACCGAGGGCGAACAACGTGATTTCCCGCGTGGCGAGACCATGCGAGCGGGCCACCAGCGCATGCGACATCTCATGGGCCAGCAGCGCGGCGAAGAACAGCAGCGCGGTCATCAAGGAGGTAGCCCAGACAACGGTCTCGCTCCAGTCGCGGTGATTCTGATGGAATTGCGCCGTCAGGGACATGGTGATGAGCAGCGCGATCAGGAACCAACTGTAATGCAGCCCGACATCAATTCCGAAGAAACGGCCTAGCCGAATGCTTGACCTCATGCGAGAACCCTCCAATAGCTTGGATACCGGCGGCCCGGATAAGTTGCAAAGGTTACTTGGTCACCAACAATCCCGACCGTTCCAGCAAGGCGTTCGGGTCGGGATCGCGGCCCATAAAGGTGCGGTAGAGCTCAGCCGGATCCTGGCTGTCGCCGCGCGAGAGGATGTTCTGCCGGAAGCGGGATCCGATATCCCGGCTGAAGATGCCGCGAGTCTGGAACATGGTGAAGGCGTCGGCGTCCAGCACCTCAGCCCATTTGTAGGAGTAATAACCGGCGCCGTAGCCTACCGGGCTGGCAAACAGGTGCGTGAAACTGGCGATCATGCCGTAATGCTCGGGCAACTTCGCCGGGGTAAAGTCTGAGAGAATCCGGCGCGCGTAGGCCAATACGTCGTCGCCCGATTGAGGAGAGAACTCGCGATGCAAGGCCAGGTCGACAAAGCCGAAGCCCAGCTGGCGCATCTGGGTGTTGGCGGCGCGGAAATTGCGCGCGCGGCGCATTTTCTCGAAAAGGCCAACGGGGATCGGCGCGCCGGTTTTGTAATGTTTCGCAAACAGGTCCAAGGCCTCGCGCTCCCAGCACCAGTTCTCCATGATTTGCGACGGAAGCTCCACAAAATCCCAGGCTACGTTGGCCCCCGCCAAGCTGCGCACCTCCACCTGGCTAAGGCAATGGTGCAGCAGATGGCCGAACTCGTGGAAAATGGTCTGGACCTCGCGGTGCGTGAGTAGCGACGGCAGGCCGTTCACCGGCGGCGTGAGGTTTCCGCAGATGAGCCCGACGTGCGGATCCAGCCGGTTGCCTAGGGCGATTCCGGTAATGAAAGCATCCATCCAGGCGCCGCCGCGCTTGTTCTCGCGCGGAAACCAGTCGGCGTAGAAGGCTCCTATCAGCGAATCGCCGGAGGGGCGGCTGTCGTCGTGGATCTCGTAATACTTTACCTGCGCGTTCCAAACCGGCGCGCCGGGTTTTTCAACCACGCGAATGCCATACAGCCGCTGCACGATTTCGAACATTCCGCATACTACGCTTTCGAGCGGGAAGTAAGGACGCAGCGCCTCCTCGTCGAAATCATAGAGCGCCGCGCGTTGCTTTTCGGCATAGTAGCCGATATCCCAAGGCGCCAGTTCAGTCTTTCCGGCGAAGGCGCACAATTCCTGGTTCTCTTTTTGGAAGTAACTTTCCGTTTTCTGCTGTAGATCCGCGAGGAATTGCTGGGCCCGCGCACCGGTATGCGCCATGCGGTCTTCCAGCACCAAATCCGCAAAGTCGCCGTAGCCGAGGAGATTGGCTTTTTCGCGGCGCAGTTCCAAGATGCGCCCGATAATAGGGCGGTTATCGTGCTTGCCTTCGACAGCACGGTTTACAAAGGCTTCGTATACCTGGCGGCGAATCGCGGCGTCATCGAGATAAGTCATCAAGGCGATATAGCTCGGCGCCTGTAGCGTGAACCGCCAGGACGGCTCCGCAAGGCCTTTAGAGGCGGCACTGGCACGTCCCATTGCGACCGCGCTTTCCGGCAATCCAGCTAACTTTTTTTCGTCCGCGATCACCAGATCGAACTCATTGGTGGAGTCCAGCACGTTTTCTGAAAAGCGCATGGTCAGTTTCGACAGTTCGACGTCAATTTCCGAAATGCGCTGCTTTCCAGCCGAGTCGAGCTCGGCGCCGTGACGGCGGAAGTTGTCGATGGTTTTTTCGAGAAAACGCTTACGCGTGCCGGAGAGGTTCCGGGCCTCGTCGGATTTCGCGTAGGTTTGCACGGCCCGCCACAACCCTTCATTTAATGGCAACGAGGAATAAAACTCGCTGACCGGAGGCTGGACGGCGTTATGTGCGGCGCGCAGCTCCGGCGTCGTGGCCACCGCTTCCAGGTGGCGTGTGATTCCCACCGCGAAATCCAGGCGCTCTCCCAGCTTGTCGAGTGGCTCCATGGTGTTGGCGAAGGTACGGGGGCCGGGCTCGGACGTGATCTGATCCAGGCGCCGGCGGGCGTCGCGCAGCAACTCCACCACGGCCGGTTCCACATGTTCGGAGCGGATTTGGTCGAAAGGAATCTGAAATGTGATCGCTAAAAGGGGATTTGAACCGGCCAAAGGCTGCATTCTCACTCTTTACAATTTTATGACATCCGGGTCGCGGTGAGGAACAAAGGGCCTGTTTCACACGTATGCTAGTTATTAAGTGCAGTCGGAATACGCTATTGAAACAACCGGCTTAGTCAAGGTCTATCGCTCACGCTGGACGCGCCGGGAAGTGCGTGCCGTGGACGGGATTTCGCTGCGAGTCCCGCGCGGAACCATCTTTGGACTTCTGGGACCGAACGGGGCGGGGAAGACGACCTTCGTCAAACTGCTGCTTTCGGCGGTTCATCCCACCGAAGGCAACGCGCTGATCTTCGGCCGCAATGCGCGAGAGCCGGAGGCGCGTCGGCCCATCGGATACCTACCCGAAAATCACCGTTTCCCGACCTATTTCACGGGCGCCGGCATGCTGGATTTTTATGCCGCCCTGTCCGGCTTAGATAGCACGTCGAGAAAAAAGCTGATTCCGGAGATGCTCGAACTGGTGGGGCTGAAGGATTGGGGGAGCGTCCGCCTGGGCAAGTATTCCAAAGGCATGCTGCAGCGCGTCGGCCTGGCGCAGGCGCTCATCCATTCGCCATCTATGCTGATTCTCGACGAGCCGACCGACGGAGTAGACCCGGTCGGGCGCCGGCACATGCGCGAGATCCTCACGCGGTTCGAGGAAAAAGGCGTGACCATCTTCATCAACTCCCACCTGCTGGTGGAAGTGGAGCTGTTCTGCCGCGAAGTGGCGATTCTCGACAAAGGGAAGGTAGCGCTCAGCGGCAATCTGCACGACCTCAGGGCCGGCAAGGGGTACCGATTGACGATCGCCAGCCAGACGCCGGAAACTCTTCTGGATGAGCTGCGCGCCAAAGCGACGTCCGCCGCGGCCAGGGACGGCATGGTCGATTTTCAATTTGCGACCCGTGAGCAGGCGAACGAAGCAGTGGATTTGGTGCGTTCCGAACGCTGCAATATTGAAGCGCTGGTTCCGACCACCAGTACGCTCGAAGAGGTTTTTGTTCGCACGGTTGAGAAATGACGAAGATGGAATGAAGAAATGACGGATTCCTTGATAGCCACAGGAGCCTTGATCCGGGACACGTTTCGGGAGGCGTTAGCCCGAAAGATTTTTTGGGGGCTTTTCGGACTCTCTGTAGTGATGATCCTGTTTTTCCTTTTCCTGCTGAAGATCGACATCGTCGAGGGCGGCGTAGCGACGGTATCGTTGTTTGGTGGCACCAGTAACAGGACACAGGACGTCGACCGGATAGTGCGGGGCGTGTACGGCGGAATCGCAACCTTTCTCTATACCTGGGGAATGTTCCTGTCGGTATTTGCATCCTCGGGCCTGATTGCGAACGTCCTGGAGCCCGGGCGGATTGAGCTGCTGGTCTCGAAACCGGTCTCGCGCACGCATATATTACTGGGCCGATATGCCGGAAACGTCCTGGTGGTTTCTTGCAACGTGATTTTTCTGGTGCTGGGGATCTGGACGATTCTGGGCATCAAAACCGGCATCTGGTCCGGAACATTTCTGATCTCGATTGCGACCACGATCTTCATCTTCGCCGTATTGCTGGGGGTGGTGGTGCTGATCGGAGTGTTGTTCGAGAGCACGGCTCTCTCGACCATGGTCACGGTGGCGTTGATGATCATGAGCCCGATCCTGGCGCAGACCAGCTTAATGATGCGGCTGCTGTCATCGGAATGGTCGCGCGGTATCTGGCGCACGCTCTACTATTCGCTACCGAAGGTCTATGACATGGGTAAGATGACCCTGGACGCGATCCAGAGCCGGAGTTTCGGCGGATTCATGCCCATCTGGACTTCGGCCGTGTTCGGAGCCATCATGCTGTCGGCGGCGCTGGTGATTTTTTCGAGGAGAGACTTTTGATGCGGCCGCTATGGGCGGCGCTGTTGTGTTTGGCGATAGCGGGCTGCCAGGCGAGGAAATCGGAATCGCTGCACATCGATCCGGCGCTGGAGTCGCTGGTGCCCGCCGACACGGTCTTTGTGGTGGGCGCGAATGTGGAAGCGATTCGCGATACACCGGTCTTTCAGAAGCTTCTCAGCCGGATGCCGTTGCCGCAACTGGACGAGTTCACGCGGCGAACCGGCCTCGATCCGCGCAAGGATCTCTCGCAAATATTGACGTGTTCCAATGGCAAGTCCGCCTTGTTGATGGCGCGCGGCAAGTTCAAAGCACAGGAGGTAGAGCCGCGGCTGGAGGCGAACGGAGCCAAACCGTTCGTCTACAAGAAATACAACTTGTTCGGCGATGAAAGGGGCGCGATCTTTTTCCTGGACGACTCGACTGCCATCGCCGGGCCGACCGAAGGGCTGCGGTCGATCATCGATCATACCGGCCCGCGCGGGCTGCCTGCGCCGCTACGGGATCTACTGCGTACTCTGCCGGCCGGCGATCAGATTTATGCGGCGCTCACTGGTGGGCTGGAGGGATTGAACCTGGCCATTCCACAAGACAGCAATCTCGGAAACATCGTGAATGTGCTGCGAGCGATCGATAGCGCAACGTTGGGGATGGACCTGCATAGCGGCATCGCCGCGACCGCCGAGGTGACTTCGAAGACCGAGCGCGACGCGAAGTTCGTACACGATATGGTGAAGGGCATTGTGGGGTTGGGGCGGCTCAACACGCCGGACACTCATCCCGAGCTGCTCAGGCTCTACGATGCGATTAAGGTGGAGCAGCAACAGACGCACACGAAGGTGACGGCGGATATCCCGGAGGACCTGGCCGACCGTTTCCTGGATTTGTGGCTAAAGCGCTAGTTGCGCCGCATAAATCGCGCCAGGAGGACCGCCACCTGGTTTATTCCACCCGGAGCGCCTCAATCGGATCCACTGCGGCGGCGCGTCGCGACGGCAAATAGCTAGCCAGCGTGGCAGCGGCCACCAGGCCTATCGCAACGGCGCCGTAGGTCACCGGATCGAAGCGGCTGACTTCGAACAACAGGGATGACATCAGCCGCGTGAGAGCGATCGAGGCGACCAGTCCGCAGATCACTCCGGCGGCCGTAAGCAGCAAGCCGTGGCGCACGAACATGCCCGTCAGTTGCTGGTTCTGCGCGCCCAGCGCCACTCGAATCCCAATCTCGCGCGTGCGCTGCGATACCGAGTAGGCAATGACCCCGTAAATGCCGACCACGCCCAGCAGCAGCGCCATGCCGCCTGCTACCCCGAGCATGATGAGCGTGAAGGATGTGCGCGCCATGGACCTACGGTAGTAGTCGTCCAAAGTCCGCACCTGGGCCAGCGGGAGATTCGCGTCCAGCGACCAGACAGCCTGGCGGACTTCTTTGAGGAAGCTTTCGGCTCCGGCGCGGCTGGTGCGGATGGCGAAGGCAAACGTCCGCTGGGCCATTGTTTTCTCGTCGTAGATGTGTTTCGCGAGAATTGGCCAGTACACCGAGCTGGGTGTGGGCTTGTCCACGCTATCGTCGCGAATATCGGCCACCACACCGATGATCTGATGCCACCCGGCATTGTTGGCGACACGGATTCGCCGACCGAGCGCGCGAGCGGGATCGTGCCAGTATTCGCGCGCGAGATTCTCGGAAACAAGGACCAGGGGAGCTTGGTTTTCGAGATCGGTCCAAGTGAAATCGCGACCGGCAAGAAGCGGCGCGCCGATAGTTTGGAAAAATCCAGGCGAGACATAGTGGAACCGGCGGATAGGCGGAAGCTGGCCTTCGGCGTAGGTTCGATCCTCCGTGAATATCGGATCCCAACTTTGATTGTCGTCCATCGGAATCTTGGTGGCGATGCTTGCCGAGGTTACGCCGGGTATGGCCGAGATTCTTCGCAGCAACTCCTGCTGCATACGGAAAACCTGCTCCTGGTCCTTCACCTCAGCTTCGGGAATGGAGATGCGGAGCGTCTGAACTTCGGCCGCGTGTGAGAAGCCGGGCTGCACGTGGGTCATGGCCCGGAAGGTCCGAATCATCAGGCCCGAGCTGACCAGCAGGACCAGTGCGAGCGCCACTTGAACGACCACCAGCGTGCTGCGCGCTCGATGCCGTTCCCGGCTCTGGCTCAGCGTTCGTCCACCTTCGCGCAGGCCGGTCCCGAGACGCGCCCCCGCATATTTGAACACGGGGATGGAGCCGAAGAGCAAGCCCGCGAGGAGGGAGACCGCGAAAGTAAACAACAGCACCGGTGCATCGATGCCGATCTCATTGAGCCGGGGCAGGCCAGTGGGCGCCATGGCGATCAAGGCCCGTATGGCGGCATAGGCGACCGCCAATCCGAGCGCGCCACCCGCCAGGCCGAGCAGCAGGCTCTCGAACAGCAACTCGCCGGCAATTTGGGAACGGCTCGCGCCGAGCGCGGCCCGGATCGCCAGTTCCTGCTGGCGGCCTTCGGCCCGCACCAACAGGAGATTCGCTACGTTGGCGCAGGCAATGAGCAGGACCATGCCAATGGTCGCCATCAGGACCCACAGTGTGTTGCCGACATCACCGATCACATCCTGCTTGAAGGGCCGTACATTGGGCCCGATGCGCGCCTGTTCGAAAAGCTTGATGCTGAAGCCCAAGGGCAGCGGGAAACTACGATTGACGATCGGCAGCATGCGTGCGACGTCGGCGTTGGCCTCGGTGATGTTTGCTCGCGGCTTTAGCCGCGCGACGGCCTGATAGCTGAAATTCCCCAGAAAGGTCTTGTTGCGATCGAACTTCATCGGGATGATCAGCGGCGGATCTTCGCGGCCGAGGAAATGGAAATTTGGCGGGAGTACGCCGATGACCTCGCGGGCCTTGCCGTCCACCAGGATACGGCGTCCGATGATGGTGGGGTCGGCGCCAAACTTGCGTCGCCAGTAGCCATAGGTCAGCAGCATGGTGTCGGGACTGCCGGGCAAATCGTCTTTGCGCGTAAACCAGCGGCCCAGCATCGGAGGGATGCCGAGTATGGGCAGCACGCCATCGGTGACCAGGAGCGCGACAACCTGTTCGGGTTCGGCTACTCCGGTTACATTCACCGAGTCACCAGTGTAAAGGCCGATGTCCTGGAAGGTGCGGTTTTGGTCGCGATAGATGAAGTACGTGGAGGGCGAGGCGTTTAGCTCTTTGATATTGAGGCCCGGAGCCGTATGCCACACTCCGACCAGGTTGTCAGCATGCGGATAAGGCAGCGGTTTGAGCAGGACGCCGTCGAGCACGCTGAAGATGGCGGTGTTCGCTCCGACACCGATTGCCAGAGTAATGAGCGTGACCGCGGTGAACAGGGGTGCGCGGCTGAGGCGGCGGAAAACCTGGTTGAGCTGAGGGAGGCTCATGGAGGTTAATACGTCAGAGACAGGAAAAGGTTCCTGCCTTGTAAATTCAGCGCAGGCTCGCGATTACTTTTTGCCGACCGGAATCGCGTCGCCCAGATTCATCGACCCGCCGCCTTCGCTGACATAATTGCGGTTCCAGGAAGGAATCTCGACCTCGACGTCGCCTTCGATCACGCATTGGCAGCCCAGGCGGGACTTGAGCGTGAGCCCGGCGGCCATGTCCAGGCGGTCGGCTTCCTCATCCGTCATTTCGGAGAGGTTCTCCATGCCCTTGTTGACAATCACGTGGCAGGTCGTGCAGGCGCAGTTCCCTCCGCAGGCATGTTCCAGGTGGATTCCGAAGTTGAGGCAGACGTCCAGGATCGATCCGGGCAGGCCGTGTTCCTGATAGGGCAGCTGGCCCGCTTCGAACTCCACGGTTTTCCCGTCGATGGTAAGCTTCGGCACGTCCCATTATAGCGTTCGCATGAGTGCGAACGCGGCACGCATGAGTGCGTGCGCTACTGCATACTGGAAAGAAGTGTTTCATATTATCGAAAAACAGATTAGCGAGCGCGTGCGGGAGCATGTGCGTTCGCACTTCGGCGCGGACATCGCGGTACTGCTCGAACAGCCCAAGCAGTCTTCGTTCGGTGAACTGGCAATTCCCGTAGCGTTTCATTTGGCACGGCAGCTGAAGCAGGCACCCAAGGCAATCGCGGCGCAAATGGTTGCCGACCTCGGTCCCATTGAAGGCGTCTCTGCGATGGAAGTGGCTGGGAACGGCTACATCAATGTCCGGCTGGATCGCGGCGCCTATGGGTATGCGGTGTTGCAAGGCGTGGAAGACCGGGCACCATCCGGCGGCAAAATCATTGTCGAGCATACCAATATCAATCCCAACAAAGCCGCGCACATCGGTCATCTGCGGAACGCGGTGCTGGGCGACACATTCGTGCGCATGCTGCGGTCGAGCGGCCGACGCGTGGAAGTTCAGAATTACATCGACAACACTGGCGTGCAGGTGGCCGACGTCGTGGCGGGTTTCCACTACCTGGAGCACAAGTCGGCGGCTGATGTCGAAAAGCTGCTGCGCGATCCCGTGGTGCGGTTCGATTACTATTGCTGGGATCTGTACGCGCTCGTATCGGCGCATTTCAAGGATCATCCGGAGGCACTGGTCTGGCGGCAGGAGACGCTGCATGCCATCGAAAATCGTACGGGAGATTTAGCCTGCCTGGCGGCGCTGGTCTCCGACGTGATCGTCGACTATCATCTGAAGACCATGGACCGGCTGGGCATCGAGTATGATGTGTTGCCGCGCGAAAGCGAGATCCTGCACCTGCGATTCTGGGAAGCCGCCTTCGCGCAGCTAAGAGAACGCAAGGCGATTTATCTCGAAACCGAGGGGAAGAACAAAGGCTGCTGGGTCATGCCGGCCAGCGCATTCAAGCAACAGGCCGGCGAGGATTCCGACGACAGCAAGGTGATCGTTCGCTCGAATGGCACGGTTACCTATGTGGGCAAGGACATCGCATACCAGCTCTGGAAGTTCGGATTACTTGGCAAGGATTTCTATTACCGGCCCTGGAAACAATATGGCGGGCATACGGTTTATATCAGTACCGCGGAGCCGCAGCCGTTGAACAGCGTGAAATTCGGAGGCGGCGAGCTGGTGTACAACGTGATTGACTCGCGCCAGTCGTATTTACAGGATGTGGTGGTGGCAGGTTTGCGCGCGCTCGGTTACAACGAGCAGGCCGATCAATCGGTGCATTTTTCGTATGAGATGGTGGCGCTGACGCCTGGAACGTGCGTGGAGCTGGGGATCGAACTTTCAGAGGAAGACCGGAAGCGGCCCTACGTGGAGGTCTCGGGGCGCAAGGGCCTGGGCGTGAAGGCGGACGATTTAATCGACAAGCTGATCGAGAAAGCCTTGGAAGAAGTCGACTCGCGGCATCCGGAGAAGCCCGCCGGCGAGCGGCGCGCAATCGCCCAGCAAATCGCCATTGGGGCGCTGCGTTACTTCATGCTGAAGTTCACGCGGAATTCGGTGATCGCGTTCGATTTCCAGGAAGCCCTGAGTTTCGAAGGCGAGACCGGGCCGTATGTGCAGTACGCGGCGGTGCGGGCGCGGAATATTTTGCGAAAGATGGCCGAACGCGGCGAGTCTCTGCCAGATTTTGCGCGGGAGCTCGATCAGGCGGCGATGGAGCGGCAGCTGGTCTCCGAGGATTTCTGGCAGTTGTTGCTCATGGCGTCCAAGGCGAATTCGGCGATCGAGCGCGCGGTGGGGTCGGGCGAGCCGGCGCACGTGGCCAAGTACGCGTTTCAGCTGGCGCAGGCGTTCAACACTTTTTATCACGACTATCAAGTATTGACGGAGGAGAATCGCGAGAAGCGGACGTTCCTGTTGTGGATGACAAATTATTTTCGCGCGCAACTGGAGCGGACGCTAGGCGTGTTGGGGATCGCGGTGCCGGAGTACATGTAGGAAATTAGTATTTGCCTGCGCTGGATCATTTAAAGGCCCTGTCCCTAATTTATTTTAAGGAACTACAATGAAGGAGAATGAACAAGTTGAATAGCTTCGGCGCTGCGTCAACTCTCACGGTGGGCGGCCGGCAGTATCGCTATTATTCACTCGAAGCGCTCGAGAAACGCGGCTTCGCGAAGATTTCCCGCATCCCTTGCTCCATCCGGATTCTGCTCGAGAATCTGCTGCGCTCTGAAGACGGGCGCGCCGTGAAAGCCGCGGACGTCGAGTACGTGGCAAAGTGGCAGATCGGCGGCCCGGCGAAAGAGATCAATTTTCAGCCAGCGCGCGTGCTGCTACAGGACTTCACCGGAGTCCCGTGCGTGGTGGATCTGGCGGCCATGCGCGACGCTCTGCGCGATCTCGGCTCCGATCCCAGGCGCGCGAATCCGCTGATTCCAGTCGACTTGGTGATCGACCATTCGGTGCAGGTGGATCAGTTCGGAACCAAAAACGCGTTCGCTTTTAATGCACTGCTCGAATTCCAACGCAATCAGGAGCGCTACGCGTTCCTGCGCTGGGGACAGAAGGCGTTTCAAGACTTCCGCGTCGTGCCGCCCGACACCGGCATCGTGCACCAGGTGAATCTCGAGTATCTGGCATCGGTCGTTTTCACCGACCGCCGGGAGTCGCCAGTGCTGGCTTATCCCGACACGCTGATGGGCACCGATTCCCACACCACCATGATCAACGGCCTGGGAGTCGTCGGGTGGGGCGTAGGCGGAATCGAGGCCGAAGCCTGCATGCTGGGCCAGCCGATCTCAATGCTGCTGCCGGAGGTGGTGGGATTCAAGCTGCGCGGCAAATTGCCCGCCGGCTCTACCGCCACCGATCTGGTGCTTACCGTGACGCAGATGCTGCGCAAGAAAGGCGTGGTAGGTAAGTTCGTCGAATTTTATGGAAGTGGAGTAGCCGCGCTGCCTCTGGCCGATCGCGCGACCATTGGCAACATGGCGCCCGAATACGGCGCGACCATCGGTTTCTTCCCCATCGATCACCAGACGCTTGATTATCTGCGACTCTCCAATCGCCCGCCCGAGCTGATTGCGCTGGTGGAGGCCTATGCCAAGGCGCAAGGCCTCTTTCTCAGTCCGGATTCGCCGGAGCCTGAGTACTCCGACACGTTGGATCTGGATCTTTCTACAGTGGTGCCGTCGTTGGCCGGTCCCAAGCGGCCGCAGGATCGCATCAATCTTCCGGATGTAAAGAAAAATTTTCTGGCTTCGCTCACCGCCGCTCCGAAGTCCGCTCAAATTGGAACCAACGGATCGAAAGCGACCATTCATGACGGCTCGGTAGTGATCGCCGCGATCACAAGCTGCACCAATACTTCGAATCCGTCGGTAATGGTGGCCGCCGGCCTGCTCGCCAAGAAAGCTGTTGAGAAAGGATTGAAGACGCAACCCTGGGTGAAGTCCAGCTTGGCGCCCGGCTCCAAAGTCGTCTCCGATTACCTGGACGACGCCGGGCTAACGCCGTATCTGGAGAAGCTGCAATTCAATTTGGTCGGGTACGGTTGCACTACCTGCATAGGCAACAGCGGTCCGCTCCCCGAACCTGTGGCCGAAGCGGTTCAAAAGGAAAAGCTGGTAGTGGCCGCGGTGCTGAGCGGCAACCGCAACTTCGAGGGCCGCATCAACGCGTTGGTGCGCGCCAATTACCTGGCTTCGCCCCCGCTGGTGGTCGCTTATGCGCTGGCCGGGCGGGTGGACATCGATCTCGAAAACGATCCCATCGGCGCCGACCAAAACGGCCGAGATGTCTATCTGCGGGATATCTGGCCGACTCCGGAAGAAGTCGCCGCGGTAGTAAAGCGCTCCGTGCGGAGCGAGATGTTCCAAAAACAATATGCGGAAGTGTTCCAGGGCGACGAGCGTTGGAATTCGGTCCAAGTTCCGGCCGGCGATTTGTACGAATGGAGCGACCGTTCCACCTATATTCGCAAGCCGCCCTACTTCGACAACATGGTGGACCCGAAAACTTCGGTGCGCGATTTGACCGGCCTGCACGTGCTCGCCATGCTGGGGGATTCGGTAACGACGGATCATATTTCGCCGGCCGGCTCGATTCCCGTGGATAGTCCGGCGGGAAAATATCTAATTGGGCTGGGCGTGAAGCCGGGCGATTTCAATTCCTACGGCGCGCGGCGCGGTAACCATGAAGTGATGGTACGCGGCACGTTCGCCAATATCCGTTTGCGAAATCTGCTGGCCCCGGGGACCGAAGGCGGCTGGACCACGCATGTGCCGTCGGGCGAGAAGATGTTCATCTACGATGCGGCTCTGAAGTATCAGCAGGAAGGCACGCCGCTGGCGGTGATCGCGGGCAAGGAATACGGCTCGGGGTCATCGCGCGATTGGGCGGCCAAGGGCACGCTGCTATTGGGAGTGAAAGCGGTGATCGCCGAAAGCTTCGAGCGGATTCATCGATCGAACCTGATTGGCATGGGCGTGTTGCCGCTCCAGTTTCTGCCTGGTGAGAGTCGCGAGACGGTGGGTTTGACCGGCTCGGAGACGTACTCGATTGAGGGCGTCCAGCAGGCCATCGCGTCCGGAGCGCGCGCGCGCGTCAAAGCCAAGGGTGACAAGGGCGAGAAGAGTTTTGAAGCGATCGTGCGGATCGACACGCCCATGGAAGCTGAGTATTACCGCAACGGTGGGATTCTGCCGTACGTGCTGCGGCAACTGGCGGCCAAGAACTAGTCAAGAACGCGGACAAATTCGGCGATAATACGATATTTTTCTTCGTCGGGATCGAGGGGCCAGGATGGACCCTCCGGGTTTAGCGACTCCAGATGAATCCACTCGTGACGCCAACTCTCTTCGCTGTCTATTCTTTTGCTGTTGTATCGTTTCACCGCGAAGGCGTTGGCTTCCAGGTCTTCGGCGAGAACCAATCGGCCAACTCTGCTACCCGTGACGCCTGCGCGGAAGACGCAGAGACTGCCGTCGGGGATGAGCGGTTCCATGGAATGTCCGGCGATCTGCGCGATGAACATGTCTGGCGTGAGTCGAAGGTCTTCGGGAGCCTCGACCCATCCCTCTTCAACGATTTCCTCATTGTCCAAGAACCTGCCCGCGGCGGCACGAAGCGAGTAGCGCGGCAGATGAGTTCGGAACTCGAGCACTTTGCTGGGGACGTGCTGGCGATAGAGCCGGTCCAGAGCGCGCGAGAAATCCTCCACCAAGACCTGCTCGCGATCGGTAATGCGGACACTTGCTGACAGCGTGCCTTCCAGATATTCGAATAGCTTCTGCGCGCCCAGCTCGCCTGACTTGCGGGCCAAATCATCCCCAAGATTCTCCAGGATTTCCAGGTCTTCTTCGTCGTCTTCTTCGTCCACCAGGGAATCCATATCGCGGCGGAAGCGGAGATGCAAAGCATCCGATTGCGGGTCTTCGAGCAACACGCCCAGATTTACCAGACCCCGGCCAGGCAGCTCGGCCTGTATGACGCAATAACGCCCCGTGTGGGTATGGAGCATAGCGGAAGGCGACATGGCTTACTGGACTTATCGGAAAAATTCGGCCAACAATAACTTATTCCTAGGGCGCGAAGGGATAATACCCCTTGCGGGCGCGCACTTTGACGTTGGCCAGGTTCACTACCACGTTGATGTTGCGGAACTGCCGCTTCTCGTCCACCGTGTCCGGGGTATAGCGAATGATGTACTGGGTGGTCACTTCGCCGGCCACGGCCTCGATGGCTTTGTACATTCCATTGGCAAGCGCGGAGGCGTAACCGCCGGTACCGACCTTCAAGGCGTAGTTGCCTTCGTCAGATGGCGTCGACAGGTAACCCGAGACATCGCCGTACACGTTCTGCAGCGGTGCGACCACGCGGCCGCCGGTCTCCTCGGCCAGCCGGACCAAGTTCTCTTCCTCGGCGTTGGCGAAGCCGAACGCCACCGTGCTTACGCCGTAGATGGTCACCAGATTGCGCTGCGCGATTTCGACCGCCTCATTCAAGGTCTTCTTGCTGGAGTTGTCATGCCCGTCGCCGATGACCACCAGAATACGGCGCGGCTCGATGGGCTCCCCGTCGATGAGCTTGCGGCTGGTGCAGGCCATATAAATGGCGTCGAACAGGGCGGAGCCGCCGGTGGGTTTGAGTTTTCCAAGCTTCTGGACCATCGGCTCCGGATCGTGGGTGGTATTTACCACCAGCTCGGCGTCGTTGGAGTAAGAAATCAGATAGCCGCTGAATTTCGGATTGTCGCCGGGAACCAGATTTTGCACCAGTTCGATAGCCGCATCCTGATAGTTTTTCCAATGCATGCGGCTGGCATTGCTGATGTCCATCAGGAACCCGACCACTACAGGCTGATTGCGCTCGCGGGTGAAGAACTGGATCTTCTGCTGCTTGCCCTCATCGAAGATGGTGAAGTCCTTTTCGTCCAGATCGTTGACGAAGCGGCCCTTCTCATCCGTCACGGTCACGGGGACGATGACTTCGTTGACCTGCACTTTGATAGACGGCGCCGGGCTTTGCGGCACAGCGACCGGGACAGGGTTCTGGTGTTGGCTGGGCGGCGCCTCCGGCTGAGCGCACAGCGGAAGAGCGAGCACGGCACACAAAAGGACTCGCGGCATATGGGAAGACCTTGTTCTGATTATACCTACAAGCCAGCAGATCCTAGCGCTCCACCCGGCCCGACCCACCACCGCGAATCAACTGCTCGACTTCGTCCCGGCCGAGGCGGCAAAAGTCGCCCGGGATGGAATGTTTCAAGCAGGACGCTGCGGCAGCGAATTCAAGCGCTTCCTGTGGGCCGGTGAGGTTCTGAAGGCCAAAGATCAGACCTGCGGCGAAGCAGTCGCCCGCGCCCACTCGGTCGACAATATGTGTGATCTCGTAATGGCGGCTGAGCAGAAACTGCCGGCGATCATGCAAGCATGCAGACCATCCGTTGTGGGACGCGCTCCTCGACTCGCGCAGAGTAATGGCGAGCGCCTTGAGGTTGGGATAAGCGTCCAGGACTTTTTCGGCCAGCTTGCGGTACTGTTCCGGCTCCAGGCGGCCGGAGTTCACATTCACATCGGCTTGAATGCCCAGCGCGGCCTGGCAGTCTTCTTCATTGGCGATGCCGACATCGGCGAGACGGAAGACTCCCGGCATCACCTCCGAGGCCGGCTTTCCATACTTCCAAAGATTCTTGCGGTAATTCAAGTCGCACGAGATTGTGAGGCCCCTATCGCACGCGGAACGCAGGCTCTCCATCGCCAGGTCGGCCGCACTCTGGCTTAGCGCCGGCGTGATGCCGGTGATATGGAACCAGGCGGCGTCCTGGAAGGTTGCGGTCCAGTCGATATCGCCCGGCTTGGCCAGCGCGATGGCGCTGTTTTCGCGGTCGTAGAAGACCTTGGACGGCCGCTGGTTCGCGCCGCCTTCGACGAAGTAAACCCCCATGCGTCCCTGGCCGCGCGCGACCTGGCTGGTATCGACGCCAAAGCGCCGCAGCTCGCCCACCAATGTGTCGGCGATCGGGTTCGCTTGGGGAAGGACCGTGACATAACGCGCGGGATTACCGAACCCGGCCAACGCCACCGCCACATTGGCCTCGCCGCCCCCAAAAGTGGCCAACAGACGCGGGGACTGAAGCAACCGCTCGAAGCCCGGCGGAGCCAGGCGCAACATGGTTTCGCCAAAAGTAACTACCAGCTTGGACATGCAAGATCAGAATACAGGAGACAGGAGCCAGAAGTCAGAAGTCAGGAAGCAGAAACCAGCCGTACTGTGCCGGGTAGATTCTTGAAATCTCAAGGTTCTTGTATTACAGTTAGTGTGTTCCAAAGAAAAACCGCACCGGGGAAGCCGGCTGGTGAGGACTGTCTAAGCCGCCGGTTCCGGTGCGGTTTGCCCAATCGGGCCAGGATCTGGCGTCTGCACGTCTGGCTGGATACCCACTTTCAGTTCCGATTCAGGCGAGGCCCGCGTCCTACTTTCCTCCACCATGAACGCCAAACGCAACCGATACCGCGATCCCAGGCGAGATCATCAAATCTAGAAGCGGCCAAAAAAACCCCTCTGTTGCAACCTGCCAACAGGATAAAGAGTAGTTTGAAAACTCAAAGCACCGGTTCCCGCAAGCACGCCGTTCACCAGCCTACTCCAGACCCCATCCCGCACGTCGCAAACAGAGGGCAGGTTTTAAAGGTCACTTCATCAATTCAGTGAATGGAATGCACGGCTGCCACCATCGCTTTGTTCAGTATTTACAGTGTTTTGCAAGCTTCCGGGAGGCTCTGTCCGAGGCGCTGGGCTGCGGGGGTGTGTCAGTGTGACACAATAGAGAACGCTTTCATACGCATGCGTTTGGCACTCTTAAGTGTTGTACTGGCAGGTTGTTTACTGGCGCAGACGCCCTCTTTGCCGGGCCAAGCAACAGACGAGGAATATCGGGTCTACAGCGAACATCCTCGACTCTTTCTGACTGCGCAACGGCTGCGCCTGCTCAGGCGGGAGCGGGACCGCGACTCGATGCGCTGGCACCAGTTCGCGCTATTGGTGCGAGCCGCCGCGCAGATGCCGGAGCCGGGCTTCGCCTTGGGACTGTATTTTGCGGTAACGGGCGATACGGCCTTCGGCCAGCGGGCCGTCGATTGGGCGCTGGGGCCGGCCACCGACTTGCGGCAGTTAGCGCTGGTCTACGACTGGTGCCGGGCGGCGATGAATGCCGCGCAGTCGAAAGCTCTCCTGGCGAAAATTCGACGGCTAACCGAGCAGCCACCGGCCGCTGGTCCCGCGGCCCGGCGCGATCGCGTTCTGGCCGTTATTGCAACAGCGGATGACGAGCAGCATTCAGAAGAAGGCCCGTTGCGCGAGACCATCGTTCAGTGGTGGCGGGCGGACTTGGCGCCCAAGCTGGCCAGCGGAGTCACCGTCATCCCGCATGACGAGCTATATGCACTGCTCGAACTCATGCATGCCATTCGCGACAGCACCAAGATCGATCTTCGCGAAGACGCGCCCGAATACTTCAAGGAACTTCCGAAATATCAGATTCTCGGCAATTACCCGGCGCCCCTGGCGGCTCCGGAAAACGAGTACCGCATTCCGGTCTACAAAGGATCAGTCGAGCCCGACGTCGACCGCGCTGCTCAGGCGCGCGCCGCTGGATTGAGCATGGTGGCTTTCGACAACAACGCTTTCGAAAACCAATATCTGCAAGGCTGGTTGATTCAGGATCGATTCATGATGCAGGGCACCTTCGGAGCGCCGTACGAGTTCCTGTGGGCCAATCCCTATCAGCCCGGGCTCAGCTATTTTCAGCTTCCCGTGGTTTATCACGACGCCCATACAGGAACCTTGTTTGTGCGGTCGAACTGGGAAGACGAGGCGCTGTGGTTCGGATTGTATGCCGGGGAAGCGCAGTTGTTCCAGGATGGAAAGATCACGGTGTTGAATCAGTCTGTGCCGGCCGGGAGCAATCCGAAACCCATCGCCGTTGGTGACGCGAGTATTTTGCTGGGCAGAAGTCCGATGCGTTTTTCTGTGGAAGGCGGCACCACATTGGTGGTAGGATTGAAGCCTCAACGCAAATACCTCATCGAAACTGACGACGAGGAGTTGCGCGAGCTCGAAACCGACCGGGTCGGTACGTTAGTGCTCGAATATCCCGCGGATCGAATGGCGGGAGTTCGTATGGTGGAGGCCAAGAGTGGAAGCGACGGAACGTGAGCTGGTAGTGGAGCAACTGGCGTTGAGCCGCGAAAGGTTGGTCTTGATGGTGGAGGGTTTGTCGGAGGAGCAGCGCAGCTTCCGGCCCGCCCCGGATCGCTGGTCGATCGCCGATTGCGTCGAGCACATCACCGTGGCCGAAACCTTCGTGCTGGGTAAAATTCAGCAGGTCTTGCAATCGCCGCCGGAGCCGGAGCGAAAGGACGAGGTTAGGGGAAAAGAGCAGATCGTGCTGGAGAAAGTGCCGGCGCGGGAAGAGCGCATTCAGGGTCCGGCGATATTCATGCCGCAAGGCCGCTGGCCGGACTTCGAAGAGCTGATGCGGCAGTTCGAAGCCACGCGCGAGCGCAGCGTGAGGTTCAGCGCGGTGACCCAGGCCGACCTGCGCAGTCATTTCTTCCCGCACCCCATCCTGGGGCCGCTCGATGCCTATCAGTGGTTGCTGCTGCTTTCGGCGCACTGTGAACGGCACGTCCGCCAGATGGAAGAAGTGAAAGCCGATGCCGGCTTTCCGACGTATCGGGCCGAGCAGGCCGGCGCTTGAATCTCTATCCCAGAAATCCGATCGCCCGCCCCGCCAGTCCCACTGAAAACCAGAGTGCCAGCGACAGTCCGCCCGCCAGCTTGCCCCAACTCCCGGTCAGCTTGGGATAAAGAGTGAACCGGAAGAGGAGCGCCAGGAAGAGGAAAACCATCTTGGCGCGAAACGAATCGTTGCCATAGCATTTCACCGCCTCCGATGAGAACAGCAGGCTACCGGTGACCAGCATCACCGCCACACTCCACAAGTTCCAAGGCTGGAGATTGCCCGCGAGTTCGCTGAACGGCTGGTTTTGGAACATCACTCCGAACAGGCGCAAGCTCAGAACGATTGTGGTGCCCAGCAATACTGTGAGCGCGAAGAGATGAAACATCTCGATGACCGGAAACAGGAATGCTGAATTCCGGATCGTGGCTCCCAGCCAGGAGCTATCGCACCATTGAAAAAATGGAAAGAGCGATGCCATCGGCTAGTTCAGCGTATAGGCCATGGTCCTGCCGGCGGCGATGACACCCGCCCAGATGATGAGCGAGAGCCAGCCAGCCCAGCGCGCCTGGGACGGTGGGATCAGCTTGTTCTCCCATTCGTCCATGCGGCGATAAATAGTCAGATGATAGACGATCGCGTTCACTCCCGCCAGAATTAGAAGACAGATTTTGATCCGAAAGAAGATGCTGTTGTAGGCCTTTAATGCTTGTGACCAGAACAGTAGAGCGCCGGAGGCAAACATGATGACGAAACCGGCCAGCATCCAGGGCGCGAGCTGCCGGAAAACTTCGGACGCCGGCCGGCGCTGCATTACGATCCCTATCAGGCGCAAATCGGATACCAGCAGCAGTCCCACCGAGAGCGACAGCGCCAGCACGTGCGTAGTCTCAATGATAGGGAAAATATAGGTCGATTCACGCAGGGACGTGCTGAACTCCGTATTCTGTATCCACTGGCAGATACCGAAGAGGGACATTCCTCCAATTATCGCTTGTGCCATGGAACGCTCCGATGCTACTTGACAATATATATATCACATGATATATATATAAATTGATGGCGAGACAAGATCCCCAAGCGTTCCTTCCCCTGAAGACCAACTGGTTTCACATCCTGCTTTCACTGGCGGCCGAAGAGCAGCACGGCTACGGCATCATGCAGGAGGTGCTGGAGCGGACCGGCGGCAAGGTCCACCTTTGGCCTGCGACGCTGTACGGTACACTCGCGCGGCTGATCGATGCCGGGCTGATTCAAGAGTCGGAGGAGCGGCCGGCGGCTGAGCTGGACGACGCGCGGCGCCGCTACTACAAGCTGACAAGTCTGGGGCGGAGCGTGCTTGATCTGGAAAGCCAGCGCTTGGAAGAGCTGGTGAACGTGATGCGCGCCAAACGCAGGCAGCTCAAGCGCCAGCAGGAGGCTTACGAATGACCACCCCGATCGAGCTTTGCTTGCGGCTTTATCGCGCGCTGGCGCGATCCTTTCCACACGAGTTCCAGGTGCTGTACGGCGAGGATCTGGAGCGGCTGGGCGAGGATGCGGCTCCTGAGATCTGGCGTCGTCACGGCGCTGGAGGACTCGTTCGTTTACTCGGGGACATTGCGTTGCGCCTGCCCGCCGAATATCTGTCCGAACTGCGCGGCGACGTGAGATATGCCCTGCGCATGTTGGCGAAATCACCTGGATTCACAGCCGTCGGAGTAATCTCTCTCGGCCTCGGCATCGGAGTGTGCAGCCTGTTCTTTAGCGAGTTTAAGACTGTTATATTTCATCCGCCGGCGGGAGTCAGCAACCCTGGCACGCTCCGGGCGCTCGACACGCTGGTACCTTATCCTTATTTCGAACGTTACCGCGACCAACCGGAAATGCCGGTCGCAGCTTTCACTGACCCAGTGCCGTTCGGCGTCGCCGCTGATAGTTTGAAAGCGGCCAAATCAGAGCGTATTTTTGGCGACCTGGTATCACCTGAATATTTCTCGGTTTTGGGCATGAAACCCGTGCTCGGCCGTCTGTTCCGAGCGGACACGGAAAAGCCGGGCACACCCCCGGTGGTGGTTGTGAGCGAGCGTTTCTGGCAGACGCATTTGCACTCCAATCCTGACGCCATTGGCAGTGCGCTGCGCGTCAATGGCCAGCCAGCGACTATCCTCGGCGTTGCACCGAAGGATTTTCTAGGACTGTGGCCAATGACGCGAGCGGACTTATTCGTGCCAGTCACTTCCGGCTCATCGATTGCTCCCGAGCTGGCCGGTGACGCCCTGCGGCAGCGGGATGTCGGCATGTTTCACGTCGTCATGCGTCTGGGTCACGGCCTAACGCCGCCGGCAGTGGAAGCATCTCTGGACGTCATCACACGCCACTTGGATGATGAGAAGCTCACTCGCAATCTGGATCACAACAGCCGTAAAATCCATCTTCTATCGGTCAATGGCTATGCGCCCATACCTCGCGCCGAACGTATCGCGGTCTTCACATTTATAAGCGTCCTCTTTGGACTGATACTCTCACTGGCCTGCACGAATCTGGCGAATCTTCTCCTGGCGCGCGGCAGCGAACGCCGCAAGGAGATCGCGATTCGTCTATCGATAGGGGCCGGCCGGTTCCGTCTGATGCGCCAGCTCCTGACGGAAAGCGTGATCCTGGCGCTGGCGGGCGGCGCGGCGGGATTCGTATTTTCCTATTGGCTGGCGAGCGTCGTGTGGGCCCAAAAATTCCCGACTCCCATGCCCCTGGATGCCAGTTTTCGGCCGGACTTCAGCGTGCTGTTGGTCGCGCTGGCGGTGGCCGTGCTCGCGGGAATCGCATTTGGTCTGGCGCCCGCTCTTAACATCACGCGCACCGACGTAGTCACGATACTGAAGGAGGGCTCCGTAACCCCGCTGCGCGGTTACCGGCGTTTCGGGTTGCGGAATCTGTTGGTTGCCTATCAGGTGGCGGGTTCGTTGACGCTGCTGCTGATCACGGGCTTTATCGTGATGGGTTTCGGAAAAACAGCGCGCATAGACCCGGGCTTCAACACCGCCAACCTTTTACTCTTTCAACTCGATCCTCTACACGACGGGCGCTCGCGAGGCCAGACCGAAGCTCTCTACAAGGAACTCCCCGAGCGCTTGTCCCGGCGCCCCGCGGTGCGTGCGGTGACGCTTGCGGAGGCCGCGCCCTTCGGGGAAATGATGGCCCTGCCCAACGTTCACTTTTCGGCGCCCAATCCGCGCGGTGACGTGTTGCGGGATACCATACGGCAACCCATCGGCATTAAATATTTCGCGACGTTGGGCATCCCGCTGGTGCGCGGCCGCGAGTTTACGGATGTCGAGTTTATTGATATAGATCAGCAGCAGCCAAAATCGTCCGCTATACCCGCCCTGGTGAATCAAACGGCGGCGCGTGAGTTCTTCGGGGACAGTGGACCGTTAGGCCGCAGCCTCCGCGACGACCAACACAGCTACACCGTCATCGGCGTTGTCCGCGACATCAAGTCCGGGTTCATGATGGCGAAACCGGTTCCTACCGTTTTCGTTCCCATCACAGCCGCCGCGTTTTCACACGCCGGCGCAGCGCAGCAGGGCGCTACGCTCATCGTTCGGGGAAGCGCGGATTTGGACACGATCTCCGATGTGCGAAATGCAATTGCAGCGCTCGATCCCTCCCTTACCGTGTTCAACGTTGGCACCATAGACGAACGCTTGGATCAGTTCAATTCGATCATCCGGATCAGCGCCACGATTTACGGAGGCATCGGCTTCTTTGGACTGATTCTGGCTTCCATCGGCCTGGCCGGCGTTACCGCCTACGCCGTCGCGCGGCGACACAAAGAGATCGGGATCCGAATGGCGTTAGGCGCGCAAACCGGCCAAGTGTTGCGGCTGGTGATGAAGGAAGGCGCCACGTTGGTGGTGATTGGATCAGCGCTAGGATTCCTATGCGCCGCTCTGATTTCACGCGCTCTTTCTTCCTTTTCCAGTGAGCTTGCGCAGGTGTTTGGTTCCAGCGCCGACGATCCGGTGCTACTGATTGGCGCGCCGCTACTCCTCGCGGCTCTTACCCTGCTCGCCTGTTACCTGCCGGCACGCCGCTCGGCGCGCATTGATCCGCTGACCGCGCTGCGGGACCCATAAGTGGCGCAGGTCTCCGGCCTGCGATTGCACTAGTAGTATTGTGAAACTTGCCATTCGAAGTTTCGCCTCCCACAGCCATATCATGGAAACGCCGGCCTCGCTCAACATCTCAGAAGTAATCGACCGCAGCAGGCTCGGGCCGTTTCAGGTGGGCATTTGCGTTTTATGCGGGCTGTGCCTGATCATGGATGGCTTCGACGTGCAGGCCATGGGCTACGTCGCTCCGGCGATCATTCGCGAATGGAAGATTCCCAATGCTGAATTGGGTCCGGTGTTCGGCGCGGGACTCCTGGGAGTATTGATCGGATCCCTGCTGTTCAGCATGTTGGCGGATAAGGTCGGCCGGCGCCCGGTCCTGATCGGGATGACGCTTTTCTTCTCAGTCATGACGTTTGTGACAGCCCAAGCCGGTTCGGCGCACCAGATGCTCGCGATCCGGTTCATCGCCGGGATGGGGCTGGGCGGCATCATGCCCAATGCAGTGGCGCTGTGCGGCGAATACTGCTCGCGTGCCATGCGGGTCACGGTTATGACCATCGTCGGCAATGGTTTTACCGCGGGTGCTGCGATCGGTGGATTTATTTCCGCTTGGTTGATTCCGAATTTCGGCTGGCGGTCGGTTTTCTATTTCGGGGCCATTATCCCGCTCATCATTGCATTGGCGATGTTCTTCTGGCTGCCGGAGTCGCTGCAGTTTCTGGTCCTGCGAGCCAAAGATCGCAGGAAAGTTGACAAGTGGATACAAAGAGTGGACCCAGGTGTCGCTGTCCCCAACGTCACGGTTCAATACGTTGTGGCGGAACAAAAGCCTGAAGGTGTTCCTGTCTTGCATTTATTCCGCGACGGCCGGGCCCTGGGGACAGTATTGCTGTGGATCGTCAATTTCATGAATCTGCTGAATCTGTATTTCTTGTCGAGCTGGCTGCCCACCGTGATCAGAGACGCCGGCCGTTCGACGTCGACGGCAGTGCTGGTTGGAACTACGGTGCAGGTGGGCGGCACCATCGCGGCGCTGGGCCTGGGATGGTTCATCGAGCGGTTCGGATTTGTTCCGGTGTTGGCGGCGGGCTTTGCAGTCGCGTGCGTGAACATCGCGATGATCGGATATCCGGCTTTGCCGCTGGCTCTGTTGTTCGCGGTGGTCTTTCTGGCCGGCATGGGCATCGTCGGAGGCCAGGCGGCTGTGAACGCGCTGGCGGCCACTTACTATCCGACCGCGCTGCGTTCCACCGGCATCGGTTGGAGCCTGGGAATCGGACGAATCGGCGCGATCGTCGGGCCGGTGCTGGCCGGCGAGCTGATGGCGCTGCATTGGTCAAACCAACAGTTATTTATCGCAGCGGCCGTGCCCGCGCTTATTTCAGCGCTGGTGATGTTGTCGATGCGCTGGGTAATCGCGCCTACTTAATATGATGTTCTTCCACTTCCTTGTTGTTCTCGGTACAGACGTATTCGAGAATCTCCTCATCCGGCGGCATCAGTACCCAGGTTCTGACATTTTTCCAAGGCTTGGTGAACGCTTTCTGATCTTCAATGGTGACCTCGTATCCCAGGTGTGTGGCGTCCAGGCGCTGGAAGCGCTCCACCACGTGCAGTTCGTCGCTCATCGCGTGCCCGCGCGTGTCCAATAATTGCTTGGGTGAGCCGAAGAACGGGCCGACTGTGTCGATCACCATAGTGTCGCCTTCCCAATGGCCGACCGAGTGCCCATACCAGGTGGTTTCCGCGGCTTCGTCCGGCGTCGGATGCTTGCGTCCGTCCAGATAGACGACGTGAAACGCAAACATAGATTCGTGCAGGAACACGATCTGCTGGGGAGTCTGGACAATCTGGGTAGGAACCGGGGCGTTCATCGATCGCGTATAGCCCATGGGATTGCAGTGACCGGTAGCGTCGTAATTGGTAGGGTCGAACTTCTTGAGCCAATCCTCTGCCCAGGGCGTCATGGGCAGGTCGGCACCCGGCCCTTTCTGGCTGCAGCCCTTCACGCGCGCGCCGCAATTGTCGTTGCGTCCGTCTTTGCTCATATCGATAACGAAGGGGTGGTCCCAGATGCCGCTGAGATCGGGTTTGCCGTCGGGCATGCGCGGTATGGTCGCCGCTGTTGCGGTCACAGCCAAAATCATCAAAAACGTTTTCACTTGAAACCTCTAGCTCCCGTACCAATCGAGCAGCCGCACGTCGATACCGGAGCCGTCCAGCGCCTTCTTGAAAGCCATGGTATCGGAGCCCATGTAGTGATAGGGATAAACAATCGCCGGGTGGAATGCGCGTACCGCGTCGGCTGCCTCTTCGGGCGTCATGGTGTAGGGCAGATTCATGCAGACGAAAGCGACATCTATATTCTTGAGCGCCTTCATTTCGGGGGTGCCTTCGGTGTCGCCCGAAAAGTAAAACCGCTTTCCGCCGTAGGTAACGATGTAACCGCAGCCCCGGCCCTTATCGTGAAACACCTTGCCGGCGGAGGGCCCGCGGGTCAGGTTGTAGGCCGGGATGGCTTCCACAGTGAAGGGTCCCAGCGTCTTCATCTGGCCATAGGAAATGACGTTGGAGCCGAACACTTTCTGGGCAACGGCCTGTGGCGCGACGACTTCCGTGCCGGTGCCGGACTTTTTCAGTTTGCTGACGATATCGGGCGCCATGTGGTCGCCGTGAATGTCGGTGATGAGGATGTAGTCGGCAGGCGGCAGCTTATCGAAGGAGCCTTGCGCGGGATCGATGTACAGGACCTTGCCACCGCCCTGGATCATGAGGCTGGCGTGTTGGATGGGCGTGATCCGGAGGGTTCCGGCGGAGGTGGAGAACTCCTGCACCGGCGCGGCCAGAGCAGCGCCAGCCGAGAGAGTTAAAACAAGAGCAAGACTTTTCATGGACGCGATTGTAGCACTCTCCGCGCGCCCTGTTACTTTGTGGAGGTCTCGATTTTCTTCAGAGCGACGACTGGTGCGGGATAGCGGGAGCCCACCGGACCGGTGAACTCCTCTTTCATGCCGTCCTCGTAATACTGAACGAACTTCCAAGTGAGGCTGGCGCCCTCTTTGGGATTCAAACCCAGCATGCCGAACTCGACGAATTCGTAAGGGGCGATTTTGCCGGTCCAGGTGGCGCCGGTGATCTTGCCCTTGTCGTCTTTCTTGAAATCGATCTTCCAGCCGGGCTTGAATTCGAAATCGTAGACGTTCAACTCAGCCGGGAAATCGCTTTCGATCCGAACGGTGGCGACTTGCTTCTCATTTGGCACGCGCATCGTATATCGTTCGCGCGCGCCGGGAGCCGATTCCTTCGGCCAGATGGTGATGTGAGCAACGAGAAGGGTACTGGGCACGAACGCGAGGATCGTGCCCAAGATAAGATGCTTTGAGGCCACTTCGCTCTAGAACGTCATACGAATCGCCAACTGCAGTTGCCGGGCGAAGTTCGCTTGGCTGTTGATTTGCCCGAAGGAGCCGCTGTTTATGTTCGTCGTCGGCGAATAGAAATAGGGTGTGTTGAAAGCGTTGAGCGCTTCGGCCCGGAACTGAGCTTTCACCCGTTCGCCAAATGGGAAGTTCTTGAAGACGGAAATGTCCCAATTCGCCTCGGTGGGCCCGCGCAGGTTCCCCAGTGAACGGGGAGTGTTGCCGAACGTCGCCGGCGCAGCCGTGGTAAACGCAGCTGGGTTGATGTAGTTGTAGAGGCGCTGCTCGAGGCTGCCGCTGGTCACGGGCGAAGTGCTGGTCATGTTCGGCCGCTGCTCGCCGTAACCGTATGCCGAGTTGGCGTTATTCTGGATGATCTGGAGCGGGAAACCGCTTTGAAAGACGGAAACAGTGTTGATGACCCAACCACCAATGATATAGTCCGTTGCCCGATTAATGTTGCCTGCGAAGGGCTGGCCCTTACCGAACGGAAGGTTATACGAAACCGAAGTCGCCCAACGGAACGGTGCGTCCACAGTCGAGTAGCTATACTCGCCGGCGAACGTATAGGGATTCTGAGGAGCCTGTACCGGCTGCCCATTGAGATTGCTCCCGACGCCTCCAAAACTCGCATCCATATTCTTGGACCATGTGAAGTTGCTCAGGAACACAAGGCCATGACTGAACCGCTTGGTGGCGTGAATAACCAGTGAGTTATAGTTTGCGTGGTCGGCGGACGCTCCGCTCGCCGTATGCGTACCGAATATTTCTTTTACTGAAGTGTAGGCTGCGTAAGGCAGCAGGAGACGGAAGGCCTGTATCGTGGGACCCGACAACGTGCCTCCTATGGAGTTGATATAAGCCGAGTTTGCGAATGGGTTCGGGACCGATGCGTTCAGGGCAGTCGCTCCCTGGCTCAGGTAACTGGGGTTCAGGGCGTCGATGTTGACCCCCGGGCTTCCGATACCCAATGTGAGATCGGAGGTATGGGAACCGACATAGCCGACTTCCAAGGCCACGCCGCCGCCCAACTCGCGCTGCACGTCTACGGAATACTGGTGTACCCGAGGCGCGCTTGTCTTCGGATCAACCAAGCTCAGAGGGCCACCGACTTGGGCCAGACCGCCCAGCGTGTTGCCCACCGGGGCTTGCAGCCCGTTCGGGAAGGGATTTGCCAATTGGTTGGTTGTGAAGTTGCCAGTGTACTCCGTGGTATTAGCATATCCGGGAGTGCCTAGTGGGCCACCTAAGTAAATCTGCGGAGCCCAGAACAAGCCATAGCCACCGCGGATCACGGTCTTACTATTAAGTTGATAAGCAACTCCGACGCGCGGGCCCCACTTTGAGAAGGGGTAGTTGCCAACCGACGTAGGCGCTCCGCCGACGCCTGCATATTGTCCAACGCCGACCACATTCAGGCCGGACACCTGCGAGGCAATCGGGTTCGCTGCAGTTGTGTTGAAACCGGTGATTAGCCCGTTGTGGTCTTCGTAAATGCCTCCCTCGTGCTCCCATCGGAGCCCCATGTTAATGGTCAGCTTACTGGTCCAGCGGAAATTGTCCTGTACGTACCACCCGTAATAAGGGATGAGGTCAGTCAATGTTATGGCATTGTCGGCCGTGCGGTCAAAGGGTCGCCCAAGCAGCAGGTCGCCCAAATCAATGCCGGTGACACTATTGGTCAAACTGGAGTTGGTGTTGAAAGTGTAGCAGCCTGTTGAACAATTGAGGCCCGAACCCGACGTAGCGATCAGGCGATAGTCGAAACCAAACTTAAGGCTATGACGGCCCAGAGATTTGTCGACGCTGGTAGAGAAATTATGGGACGCCTCGGAGTAGTAATCCCAGTCGCCGGTGTCGCCCAACGTGTAAAGGCTGGTCATGTTGACCTGGGGGAATTCGGCCGCGGCTGGGTTCACAAAATTATTGTTCATCCCCAAACTGGCGATATTAAATCCTTGCGAACTGTTGTAATCGAAATTCGGGAATCGGTTGTAGCCGTACCGCATCGTAAGAACTGTCGTCGGATTGATGGTGAAAATGCTATTCACTGCAGTCGCATCCACGCGTCGGAGGAGCCGCCAACCGGATTGGGTTGACTCACCCCACCAGGTGTCGCCTGGCTCCAGCGAGTAGTACCGTGCATAGCTCAAGGTCATTCGCCACCAGGAAGTGAAATCCTCGTCGAGTTTAGCCGTATACTGAACGGCGCGAGCCTTGATGGAAGAAGATAATGCGTAGTCGTTGGCGCCATAGAAGGATGGCGTGCTGGTCGGAACCGGATATGTGGCGGCGATAGCTAAGCCTTGAGGCGTGATCATGGAGGAGGGAATAATGTTGCCCGAGAATGGGGCTCCGGTCTGCGGGTTAATCACCTTTATCAGGGGTCCGCCCGCCGACACGAAGGAGTGAGAAAAATCGCCGCCGCGCTCCGCTAAGGTCGGCAGGTTGAAATTGGAAGAGTCCGAGGACCGGTCGTCATAGTGCTCAACGCCCAGGTAGAAGAAGGTCTTGTTCTTCCCGTCGTAAATGTGAGGAATCCAGATCTTGCCGCCGAAGCTTGCGCCCCAGGTCTTATTCGGCTGCTCAGCAATGGGAATACCGGCCGCATTGCTGAAAAAGTTATTGGCATCCCAACTGGTGCTGCGGATGTGGCCATACGCGCTGCCATGATAGGTGTTACCGCCGGATTTCATCAGGGTGTTGAACATCCCGCCGCCGGTGCGCGCCATTTCGGCGTCGTAGGTGTTGGCTTGGATCTTCACGTCTTCCACGGTTTCCAGCGTGGGGATGATGATGGCTCGATTGTTGGAGTCAGTGATAGGAACTCCATCCAGCAGGTAGTTGTTACCGCGAACCGGGCCGCCGGCAATGGAGATCATCGAAGATCCGCTTTGATCTTCCATGCGATTGTAGGCGGGAGGACCTACCTGAACGATGTTGTTTGCCAGCTTGGACATCATGAACGGGTTACGGCCCAGATTCGGAAGGTCGCTAAGTTTCTGGTTGTCGAGCTCCTGACCCTGGGAGGCATTGGAAGACTCTATCAGGGGAGTCACTTCCGTGACCTGAACGCTCTCAGTCACCTGACCGACCTCCAGTTTCGCATCGGCCGTGACCGATGCCTGTGTGGCGACGATAATGCCTTTCCGCTCGAATTTCTTAAATCCGGGCGTCTCGCAGTTCACTGAATATGTTCCAGGGACAACGTCGGGAAAATTGTACTCGCCGCTGCCGCTGGTAGTCGAGACGCGTTGCTCGGACGTTCCTTCGTTAATGAGCGTAATTTTGGCGCCGCCGATAACGCCTCCGTTGGGATCGGTTACCAACCCTCGTACGGTGCCGTAGAAGCCCTGACTGAACAGCGGCAGCCCAGCCAAACACGTCCATAGGAGTGCGAGCCCCGCAGTCCAGATAAGTCTTTTAGAAATTGACAACATCTTCATCCCTTTCCCTTTCCCGTTAGATGGCCGATGACTGCACAAACTCGAGTCGTACCGTCCGGCGCGAAAACACACCTCAAGCCAAGGGTCTGCCAACGTGGGCGGCGCTATTGACCGACTTACCTCTAGCCCCGATGAAACGTCACGACCCTGATTAAGACGTTAACGATAGCGTTGCCGCAATATATCACCCTTTGCAGGGCGAGTCAAGCGATTGTTAACCGTTATGTAATGCGCTGGGGCTGCGCTTCCTCGCGAACGGCCAGAGCGAGAACGAAGAAGTAGACTGGAAGCACTCGCCAATAGGTGAGCAGATCGGCCGAGAACATTTGTACCACTTGCCCAGTCCAGAAGCAGGCCATCCATGTGCCGCAGAAGGAACGCAGTGGGCTGGCCGACCGAGCCGCGCGATAGGCATAAACAAGAATGGCGCCGTTGAGTGCGATAACGGCCGCCAGTCCAACTACGCCTGTTTCTACGAGGAGGGTTAGATAGGTGTTGTCGCCGACGGCGGTGGCGCCGATGAAGTCCGAATACGGAAGTGTCTTGTAGCCCACACCCAGCAGAGCGTGCCAGGGGTTTGAAGCCAGGAAGCTCAGTAACGTTTGCCAGCTCGCGACGCGTCCGGAAAGGACCGTGTTGGGCGATTCGGAGAAGTACTGCAGCGCGTTGAAGAGCCGCAGCCACGCCATTCCAGTGAAGGCGGGGAAGGCTGCCAGGAGAATCGCGCCGGCGCTCGTGCCGAAGAATATCACGCCCATCGCCAAGCGGCGCCACCGGATTTGCTTGCGATGCAGCCACAAAAGAACCACCAAGGCGACCGCCAGGTTCACCAGCGATGCCCGCGAGAATGACAACACCAGAGCGGTTGCAAGGACCGCGCCTCCGGAGAATAGCGCCAGCCGGGAAAGCGGCTGCGCTGACATTGTTGTAAACGCTGCGCGGGGTCGGAACATCGCAACCGCGATCATTTCCAAGAAGAACGCGCACAGATTGCCGAGCGTACTGGCTTCATAGAAGACGCCTTGCGCGCGGCGGTACACTCCGGTGTCGAGCCAGATGAACTGCTGCTCATAGCCGGCCGGAGTTGGAAACTGAAAGTAAAAGTCCACGCAGGCGAACAAAGCAGACAGGACGCCCGCCCAGAACAAGAAGCGCAGGGCTCGAAATTCCTGTTCGGGCCGCGCCCGGAAAGGGCCGTCGCGGACATATAGGAAAACGTAGATCGAGATTCCGAACAGCAGCACGCGCGCCAGACTTCCTGCCGCGACCGCCGGCCCGGAATAGAGAGCTGCCATGCTCAGGCTGCACGCGAAGACGAACGCGATCCCGAGGAGCGACACAGCTAATGGATCCGGCCGGAAACGCCACTCCGGGAGTCGCAATAATCCGATGAAGAGGCCCGCGCCGGCAATCAGGAGCGCGACGTGCGGTCCAGAATCGCCCAACCGGATGGGTAGCGGTGGGGCCAGCAGCGCGCAAGCGAAGAACAGTGCCAACCAGGCGGTGGACGTCGCTAGCAATCGCCAGGTGAGTGGAATCAGGATAAGCGGCGCACAAAATACGGCCTTTGGAACGATTCCGGGGGTGAGCGCGACCGCCGTTGCGTACAAACCAAGCGCGAGGCCGATCCAAAGCTCACGCCCATCGCGTGTGCCCGCAGCCGGAATCATGCGCGCATTCCGCGGTGTACGGCCGGCTCAAAAACTGGCGGCTGGCGGCGATACGCGAACGCCAGGCTGAGGTAAACGATCGAGCAAGCCAGCGCCAGAAACAGCGCCACCGCGACGTTCAGCGGGATGTTGGGAGAACTGGGCCCCTGGGGAACGATGCCCGGGTCGATGACACGGAGCTGTTCAGCATGCGATCCGGCTGTGACTTCCAGATCATGGAGACGATTGGAAAGGCCTTCGTAAGCCGATTGCGCCAGTTTTGCCTCGGTCTGCAGTTGTTCCCGCTGGGCGACCCTGCTCGCTAGAGTTTTACCCTTTTGTTGAACGTCGCGAGCCAAATCGTCCGAGCGCTTTTGAAGCAGCGCAGCTCGTGCGCGCGCCGCCTGTAGTTGCTCGCCCGCAAATTGTCCGCCGGCCTGCGCCTGTTGCTGGTATTCGGCAATATCGCCCTCCGTGGCCACGAGTTGCTGCTGGACTTTGCCTTGTAACTCCACAGCCGCGTCGACTTCCGATTGGAGAGCCTCGATCGGGGCATTCACAGCCGCATCGGCCGATTCCTTCTGAACTTGTTCGAGGCGTAAATGCGCCTCGTTGGTCTGCTTCTGCGCCTTAGCGACGAAGTCCGTATCAGAGACCATGCTCTCCGCGCGGCTCGCGGTCACGGTCTCATCGGCCAGATACTGCGCCAGATTCTGGGCCGTATTGGGGTCAGCCAGCGTGGCGCTGATCTCCAGGATTTTCGTGTCACGCAGTTTCGAGACCTTCAGAACTCGCCGCTTGAGCGATTCGATGGACTGCCCTGATCCGAGCAGATGAAAGCGTTCGGCTGCCCGCGCGAATAACGTGTCGCTGGACGCGAAGCGCTCATAGGTTTTAAGAGATTCGAGATAGACGGGGCTGACTGCGGTGGAGAGCCGTACGTCATTGCCGCCCGGAGGCTCGATGACGATACTGGCCGTGGCCGTATACCGTTTCGGAAGCAGCAGACTGACTCCCAGCGATAAGAACAGCGCGACGCCACAGGCGGCCGCGATCACTCGCCATCGGCGCCGCACATAATCCACGTATTCGAAGGCATCAAAAGTCTGATACATGTGACCTCACAACGCGACCTGGGTTAGTCTGATCGTTATGCGCTTCCTTGTGCCGTTGGTAGCGGCGCTGGTGCCCTTGGTGATAACGCCGGGTCTGCTCTCTTATTTTGATATTACGCCGAAAATCGCGGTCCTCCTATTCGGTTTGTCGCTAATTCTGTTATATCCGAGCGCAAACATTTCCAATCTTCACGTTCTGCTTCGGGCGCCGGCCGGCCGCTGGTTTGCTTCCTTCATCGGTCTGATGTGGCTCGGGAGTGCGATCGCTACCGCTTTCTCCTCGTATCCGCTGCTTTCGCTAAACGGCGGCAACTGGCGGCGCTACGGATTCATCGTCGAGAGCGGGCTCCTGTTATTCGTGCTGCTTGCGGCCGCTTGGCTGGCAGCGGTCCAAAAAAATATTCGCGCGCTGCTCAGGGCGTCGGTCGCGAGCGGCGGATTAGCGGCCCTGTACGGAATCGCGCAGTATTTCGGTTGGGACCCATGGCTGCCGGCCGCGGCCTATCAGGCCGGCGAAGGTTCGTTCACGATCGTCCGGCCACCGGGCACACTCGGCCATGCCGACTACTTCGCTGCCTGGCTGGTAATCGTCACATTCTTCGGGTTAGCTCTGGCGCGATTGGAGCCGGCGCGCTGGGCAAGGCTGTCGGCGCTGGGCGTGTCGATTCTGAGCAGCATCGCTATCTTGCTGGGCGGGACACGCTCGGCCCTGCTCGGCCTCCTGGCCGGCGCAATCGTGCTCGTGATCCTGAACCGCCCGCGGAGTCGAGCGCGCGCATGGATGATCGCTATCGCGGTAGCAGCATGTGGCGCCATTTTCGTTTTATCTCCCGCGGGAACTAAATTGCGAGCACGGGTGCATTGGGCGACCGAAGATGTGTGGGGCGGAGCGCGCCTGCTATTGTGGCGCGACTCGCTGCGCATGGCGCTTCATCATCCTATGCTGGGCTTCGGACCGGAGACGTTTGCGACCGAATTTCCAAGGTATGAATCGGCGGACCTGGCGCGAAGCTATCCGGATTTCTATCACGAGTCGCCACACAACATATTTCTCGATGCGCTTACGACGCGTGGCGCCGCCGGCTTCGTGCTGCTGCTAGGTTTCTGTGGTCTGGCGATCTGGGCTGCCAGGCGGCGTACCCGGCCGGAGCTCGCCGCGGCCCTGGCGGCGTCGCTGGCGTGCCAGCAGTTTGCGGTTTTCGTGGTCCCGACGGCTTTGTACTTTTATCTGCTGATCGCGCTGTTGGTGTCGGGGTCCAACGAAGTTATGCCCGAGAGAAGAAGCAGCCGTTGGCTTGTCCCCGTGGGTGTTGCCGTGGGTGTCGCCGCGAGTCTGCTGTTCGCCGCATTCGCGGTCCGCTTGTTGGTGGCCGACCGCGCCCTGGCCGTCGCCAACGGAAGAATCGAATCAGGCGATGCGTCGGCGGCTGCCAGAGAATATCTGGTCGTGCTTCGCTGGGAACCGTCAGGCGCCGGTGCCGACCTCAACTATTCTCGCGCCATGGCGCAACTCGCGGCCCGCGCGCCGGTTTTATCCACGCGAGTGCAAGCTGCCCAGCAGGCCTTGGAAGCTGCGATTCGCGCCACTCAGACCGCCGAGGATCATCAAAATGCCTGGTACAATCTCGCTCGGCTTCTGGCCGGGCAAAACAACCCGGTAGGAGTGGAACGCGCGTTGCGCAACGCCATCGCCTGGGCGCCGAACTGGTTCAAGCCGCACTGGGTGCTCGCCCAATTGCTGGAATCAACCGGTCTTCACCAGCAAGCCTTGGCCGAAGCTGAAATCGCGTTCGATCTCGACCACGCGCGCGATCCGGAAGTCTCGGAAACGTGGCGGAAGCTGCAGCGGGGGCCGGCCTCTCCGCAACCTTAAGTTTTCACAAAACTTTTACGTGTAAGTTATTGAAGCAATCCACTGGCTGGCCTATAGTGAACTCAGGACTACTATGCGGATTCAAGTGTTTCTACTCCTTTTGGCGATTAGCTGCGTTGCCTTCGCGCAGCCACCCAGCATTGCCAATGGCGGCGTTTTGAACGGCGCCAGCTTTGCCACGGGCCAGCCCATAACGGTCGGTTCATTAGTTTCGATTTTTGGAAGCAACTTGGCGTCGGGGCTCTTGCAGGCTGATTCGATTCCTTTATCCACGAATTTGGGCGGCGTGACGGTTCAGTGGGCCAACGGCAACACGACCATAAATGCACCGCTGGTCTTTGTCGCCGGTACACAAGTTAACGCACAGGTTCCCTGGGAACTGGTGCCGCCCGGCGCGACTCAGACTGTCAGCGTGACGGTCAACTCGAATGGCAATGTATCGGCGCCGGCGCAGGTCACGGTGGGGCCGTTCTCTCCCGGGATTTTCACTGCTGGCCCGCCGACTTTTTACGCCATCGCACAGAACGTCGATGGAACGCTCGCTCAAGCAGCGGGCAGCATTCCGGGCCTGACGACACACCCTGCGAAAGCTGGCGACACGATCGTGATTTATGCCACCGGGCTGGGGCCGGTGGATAATACTCCGGCCGACGGAGGGATTCCGTCCACACTTGCCCGCACATTAACTATGCCGATCGTGCTGGTGGGCGGCATGCAGGCGGACGTTGCATTCTCCGGTTTGCAGCCGCAGTTCGTGGGTGTGAATCAGGTGAATATCGTGATTCCCAATGTTCCACCTGGAAACGCGGTGCCACTCCAGATCCAGATGGGCGGAGTCACCAGTCCGAACAACGTTACGATTGCTGTGAGCCAGTAGCGTATAGCGCACGCACTCATGCGTGCTGGGGGTGCGCACTCCTGCGCACCCCCAGACAGTTACCTACCGGCTGGAGCGAATGCCTCCGATGGGCTGGCCGATTATGTCGCCCGATACGACCATCTCCACGCGGCGATTCTTCTGCCGGCCGGCGGCATTGTCGTTCGAGGCTACCGGGTTATCTTTCCCGAAACCCTTGGAGATGACGATGTCAGAGGATAGGCCCTCACTGACCAGGTAGGTTCGCACGCCGTCGGCGCGCTCTTCGGACAGTTTTTGATTGTAAGCCTCGCTGCCGATGCTGTCGGTGTAGCCATCGACTTCTAACCGCAAGCCCGGATGCGAAAGAATGATCCCCGAAATCTTGGCCAGTTTCTCGCGCGCGGCCGGCCGCAGGGTGTATTTGTTGAAATCGAACAGAACGTCGGACATGTTGACAATCAGCCCGCGCGCGGTATCGCGAGTTTCCAGGATTACGTTGAATTGCTGCAGCAATTGCTGCCGCAGCTGCTGCTGTGCCTGCTCGGCCTGTAAACGAGCCTGGTCGGCCAGTTGGGCCTGCTGTTGCGCTTGTTGAGCCTGCAGACGAGCGAGTTCGGCCTGGCGCTGTTGATCTTCGGCGGTGGCGCGCTCACGTTCAGCGCGCAGACGCTCGGCTTCTGCTTGGGCACGAGCTGCGTCGGCGGTGGCTCTGTCGGCGGCGGCACGCTGGGAGGCAGCCTGCGCTTGCGCATCGGCTAGCGCCTTCTGGCGGGCTGACTCGGCGGCCTGAGCGTCGGCCAACTGTCTCTGGCGAGTCTGTTCCTCGGCTTGCGCGCGCGCGGCGGCTTCACGATCCGCGGCTTCTTTTTTCTCCTGTGCGATTCTCTCGTCTTCCTGTCGCTTCAGCGCCAGCAACCGGGACGTCTCGGCTGCCTGCACCGCCTCACGCGAAGTCATGATGACCGGCTTAGAGCCGGCATTGCGCGCCTGATAGGCTTCGGCCTGTTTCACCAATTGCTGGGCGTTGTCGTAGGTATCTTTTGCGTATTGATCGGCATTCACCAACTGGGCGATCTGGACTGCGTTCTCGGCTTCGAGGAGCTGCAGCGGAATTCTCTTGTCGGTCTTCACCTGATGGTACCGGCCCGGCTGGGCGTGCATGGTGTAGGTGCCGCGTTTCAACAGGTCATACTTGACGCTCATCTGCTCGATCTTGCCGATGGTGTCCTCACGGATGATGTTCTCCATGACCACCACATCGCTGGGCTGGGTGACGCCGAAGTAGGGCTCCGCGGTAACGATGAGCGCGAAGGCTTGCAGATCAGTAGTGACGTCGAGATGGGAACCGCCGTTGTCGAGCACCACTTCGCCCAGATTCTTGGCGCGTCCTTCAGGGGTAATGGCCCACAGGACATAGGTCATGTATTCGGGACCATACTGCGAGGCCGGCAGCAGGCGGTGCATCTCGGCCTTCGCTTCGATGTAGCCGGGCCGGCTGTTGACGTCGGCATGGCCGGTGGCGTCGGGCGCGAGTGGGGTGCCATGGAGGTCCACCTTGGTCCAACCGCTGCGATGCCGATAGCTCACGGCATTGGTGGTACGCTCCACCACGGTCACGCGAAAGATAGGCTGGTCCTCATTGGCTTGATTGGCTTGCGGCGCTTCTTTGGCCGGCGCGGGGGGCGGCGGTGGTGAGTTTCGCACTTGTGCGCTCAAGGCGCCGGCGATCAATACGAGTAGGCTAAGCTTTGACATCCACATGAGTTCCAGACTCCTTTCGGCGAGGTTGAGCAAGTCGATTTCCAACTAGCAATATCCTTTATTTTGTTGGCAGAAGGCATCGGCCCGCGGATGGAGCAGGTATTTTTTCCAGTCCGGCGAGACAACGCTACCGTACTAAGAACTTTCAGGACCGTTCCGCTGAAGCGGTGTTATACTGGAAGCGTTCGAGACCAAGGCGGTTGTAAAACGGTGGCGCAGACCTTTTCGAACGTCCGGGGATTGCCTCCCTTTTTCCCTCTGATTGCAGCTTGCTTGGCGGGAATGACCATGCCTTCGGCCTTTCCGCAAGAAGGGCACTTGGACGACGCCAAGGTTTCCGTAGTCCCGCGTGTCAAGCCGTCCGATAAAGACGCCAAGGCTTCAGATCTGGAGCGGCGCGCGGCGAGCATTCGCATCGATACGACTTTGGTTCAGATTCCGGTGACCGTTACCGATCCGCTGAATCGCTTCGTCACGGGCCTCGAGAAGGAACACTTCAAGGTATTTGAAGATAAAGTCGAACAGACCATCCTTCAGTTTTCGAGCGAAGACGCGCCTCTGTCGGTTGGCTTGGTGTTCGATACCAGCGGCAGCATGGGCCCCAAGCTGCAGAAATCGCGCCAGGCTGCGGTACAGTTCTTCAAGACAGCCAACCCGGAGGACGAATTCTTTCTGATCGAATTCAACGACCGGCCCGAATTGGTAGTACCTTTTACCACCGACACCGAGGAGATTCAGAACCGTCTAACCTTCACGCAGTCTAAGGGCAAGACTGCATTGCTGGACGGCGTTTACATGGCCATGAACACCATGAAAAAGGCCCGTAATCCCCGCAAGGCAGTTTTGATTATCTCCGACGGAGGCGACAATAACAGCCGCTACACGGAAAGCGAAATAAAGAATGCGGTCCGGGAAGCCGATGTACAGATTTATGGAATTGGGATCTTTGAGTCCATGGGATCGCGGGGGCGAACTCCCGAAGAAATGGCCGGGCCGGGTTTACTGAGCGAAGTCGCGGAACTGACGGGCGGGCGGAGTTACAATGTTGAGAACGTCAACGAGCTCGCCGATATCGCCGCCAAGATCGGCATCGAGTTGCGGAACCAGTACATGCTCTACTACACGCCCAAGAACCAGGTGCGGGATGGCAAATACCGTCACGTTCAGGTGAAACTGGTGCAGCCCCGTGGTCTACCGCCACTCAAGCCTTTCTATCGCCTCGGATATTATGCGCCTTCTCAGTAGCTTCCTCGCCAGCCTCCTTCTTTTTTGCTGGATCGCCAACCCGCAGACCGCCAACCCGCAGACCGCGAAGCCGCCGGCCGCCAAGCCGCCGGCCAATCCGTCTTCGGGCGACGACGTGACCTTTCGGGCCGATACCCGGCTGGTGGTTTTGCCGATCAGTGTGGCGGACAAGAATGGCAAACTGGTTACGGATCTCAAGCAGAGCTCATTCAAAGTCTTTGAAAACGGTATCGAGCAGCCCATCAAGATTTTCAAGCGCGAGGATGTGCCCATATCCCTCGGTATCATAATTGACAATAGCGGCAGCATGAAAGAAAAGCGGCAGAAGGTGGAGATCGCCTCCCTCGACATGGTGAAGGCGTCCAATCCCCAAGACGAGGTCTTCATTGTCAATTTTAATGACCAGCCTTGGCTGGATGTTCCGATGACGAGTGATATCAAGGCTATGCAAGAGGGAATCGCGCGCATCGATTCGCGGGGCGGCACTGCTATGCGCGATGCCATTAGCGGGGGTATCGACTATCTGAAGAAAGAAGGAAAGCGGCAGAAGAAGGTTTTGCTGGTAATCACCGACGGCAACGACAACGCCAGCACGATCAACCTGGAAAGGCTGGTCAACCGTTCGCAGCAAAATGAAATTCTGATTTTCTCGATCGGCTTGCTCAACGAGGAAGAGCGCCACGAGGCCAAGATTGCCAAACGCGCCCTGGACACACTGTCGCGAGAAACCGGCGGACTGGCCTTCTATCCCAAAGGCGTCGCCGATGTAGATCAGATCGCGCTGCAAGTAGCGCACGAGATTCGCAATCAATATACCCTGGCGTATTCGCCCACCAGTCCGGAAATGGACGGCAGCTTCCGCCAGATTAAAGTGACCGTCAATGGCCCCGGTCATCCCCTGGTCAGGACCCGCACCGGTTATTACGCCACGCCCAACGATTCCAGCAAGAAAGCCGTGAGCCAGACTCTGCCGCGCTGATGCTGCGCTTCCTGTGGCGCGCCACCCGGGGCTACCGCCTGCGGCCTTGGCGTAGTTCGTTTCTGCGTTGGCGCATGGAAACGTATTGGGGAATTCCCGCCGACCAGATCGGCTTTCAGGCCTTCTGGCGCTTCGTGTGGCAACACCGCGGCGATCTGGAGCGGTTTCTCAAGTGGGTGGAGCGGATGGAGTGAGAGCGTAACTTTCCGCCTGCCGCTCGGTAGTGTTTCTGCATGGGTTTCGACACTCTTCGGCAGGACCTGCGCCATGGTATTCGCACCTGGCGTTCGCGACCATCACTTTATTCGATTGCTCTCATCGCACTGGCGCTAGGAATCGGCGCTAACACCACCATCTTCAGCGTCGCCGAAACTGTTCTCATCAAACCGCTGCCATACCGAGCAGCCGACCGCCTCGTTAATCTCTTCGAAAAACAGGCCAAGACCGGCGTGCAACGCTACTTTGTTTCGCCTTCCGATTTCTACGACTGGAAAGATCGCAGCCGTCTATTGGAGGCTTTCGCCGGGTATTGGCGCAACGAGGTGAATCTCACGGATACCGGCCATGAGCCGGAGCGCCTGCCCTGCATTAGCATTACGCCCTCGCTGCTTGGAACGCTCGGCATCCAGCCGATTCTGGGGCGCGGCATGACCGAGCAGGAGGGGTTGGTCAACGGCCCGAACGTCACGTTGATCTCGAGCGAACTGTGGCAGCGCCGCTATGGCTCCGACTCCGGCATCATAGGCAAAGCGATCGGAGTCAATGGACTTGCTACCACCGTGGTCGGTATTCTTCCGCCGGGCATCCATTTTGCCGGCGACGCGCAATTGTGGAACAACGGCATCCGCTACTACCGCCAGCGGCCAACGCCTCGTTATATGGACGCTATGGCGCGGCTGCGTCCCGGTGTCACACTGGCCAACGCGCAGTCCGAGATGGACGCCATCGCGCGGGGGATCGCAGTCGAATCCCCCAACACCAATGCCGATTGGGGCGTCGGCCTGCGTCCATTGCCGGATGATCTAGTAGGTAGCTCGCGTCCGGCGCTGTTGGTTTTGCTCGCGAGCGTGGGTATCCTGCTGCTGATCGCCTGCGCCAACGTGGCGAATCTTCTGCTCGCCCAAGCGTCGGCCCGGCAGCGTGAGGTGGCGGTTCGCGCGGCGCTTGGAGCGAGCGCCGGCCGTCTGGCGGGGCAATTTCTCACCGAAAGCCTGATGCTCGCGATGGCTGGAGGTTGTGCCGGCCTGTTCATCGCCATTGCGGGTGTACGCAGCGTTCGAGCATTCGGCCCCGCCAGCGTTCCTCGCATTCACGATGTCACGCTTAGCCTGACGGTGCTCCTCTACACACTCGCAATCAGCGTGCTTTCGGGCTTGTTGTTCGGAGTGGCGCCGATGTTGCGGGCACGCAAGCCCGATCTTGCGGCCGCCCTCAAGGAAACCGGACGTAGTGAGAGTGGAGGCGCTCGCGACCGGCATGGCCGTAATGTCCTGGTTATCGCACAGGTGACGCTGGCCGTCGTTCTGGTCAACAGCGCGAGTCTGCTGATGAAAAGTTTTGCGCGGCTTGTCAACGCGGATCCGGGATTCCGGACCGAGCAGCTGTTGACGGCCAACATCTCGCTCCCGGTAGCCCGCTACGCCAAGGCCGCTGACGTCGCCAACACATTTGATAGTATTCGCGGGATGGCGGAAGCGTTGCCAGGAGTAAAGGCAGTCGGCGAGACTACCAGCCTTCCGCTGGCTCAAGATTTCGATTACCGGCTTCCTTTCCGATTTCTTTCGTTGCCGGCGCCTCGTCAGCCCGAGGACCAAAGCGCCTGGCATCGCATGATCAGCCCAGGATTCTTCGCGGCACTCGGCACGTCACTCATCGCGGGACGGGACTTCAGCGATCATGATCGTGCCGATTCTCCCGCGGTGGTCATTGTCAATGAAGCTCTGGCCCGGCAATATTGGCCGCGTAGCAATCCAATTGGACAAAAGATCCGTGCTGTCTCGGGCGGATTCGGCCCGCTGGGCAGGATTCTGTTGCAGGATCCGGAGATCGTTGGTCTGGTGAATGACGTGAAATACTCGGGCCTGGGACGCAGCGCCGAACCGGCCATCTACTTTCCCAGCCGGCAAGCTCCGTTCGCCAGCATGACGCTGGTAGTTCGCACGGATGCGTCTCTTGCTCCCGAGTCTCTGATCAGCACTTTGCGCCGGCGATTGCCCGACATCGATCCCGATTTGCCGCTCTCCCACATTCAAACGATGAGCGAGCAGGTGACTGAATCGGTGGCGCAGACGCGCTTCCAGACGTTGCTGCTGGCGCTGTTCGCGGCGCTTGCACTTTTGCTTGGATCAGTGGGGATTTACGGCGTGCTTTCTTGTTCAGTTGTCAGCCGAACTCGGGAAATCGGCATTCGCACGGCGTTGGGTGGACGTCCGGCGGACATTCTGCGGCTCATCCTCGGCCAGGGTTTCTCGTTAGTTTTGCGCGGCTTGGCGCTAGGCATCGTATTGTCGTTTGCGGCCGGGCGGCTGCTCGAGAGCCTGCTGTTCCAAGTGAAACCCGCCGACGCCGGCAACTTCGTGCAGGTTTGCGCGCTGCTGGCCGCTGTCGGACTGTTGGCTGGTTTTCTGCCGGCTCGGGCCGCATCGCGAATCGACCCCAATGTAGCGCTCCGCGACGGGTGACTCCGCCGGGCCAACTCGAATGGGCGGATGGAGTAGTGTGGCATTGGAATGTCGATCCGATCAAATTCCAAGTTAAAGAAACTGCAGGCTCTCGGCAAGATCGTGAGGGCGGCTTTGGATGAAATGTCCGAAGCGGTCGCCCCGGTTTCACTACCGGAGAACTGGATCAGGTCTGCGCAGCCGTCTTGGGAAAGCAAGGCGTGGAAGCGGCGCCGCCTAAGGAGCGGAAAGTGCGGCTTTGCGGGTTTAGCGTGATGCGCGAATTGTGCGGACATGGCGTAGGCCGCGCGATTCACGAAGAACCAAGCATCCCGAACTATCACGATTCCCGGCGCCGAATCAGGCTTAGCCGCAACGGGGCGTTGCTAACGTTCTGTGACGTCCCCAAACCTGGCATTTTTTGGGTTCGTTTTGTAAACCGGTCGATTCTCTAATGGAAAACTGGTAGGCTGGGACAATATGTCAGCTAACAAT
>Ga0210401_10000143_pt1 | contig 83660 bp, 69 predicted proteins | sample IncBWH32MmetaG_FD_150866 | JGI IMG/M metagenome (GOLD analysis project Ga0210401, IMG submission 150866) | Forest soil microbial communities from Barre Woods Harvard Forest LTER site, Petersham, Massachusetts, United States - Inc-BW-H-32-M | ecosystem: Environmental > Terrestrial > Soil >...
CATGGTATGACGAGTTCAACGTCAACCTGGGTGCGGCGCTGCAGCCGGCGGTCACCGCCGCCTACCAGAAAGGGGTCTACCGGCGCGACTTCCAGAACGGCATCGTGCTGGTCAATCCGGGGGGCAATGGCACGCAGACGGTCACGCTGGGCGGTACGTTCCACAAGATCGTCGGCGCGCAGGATCCAGCCACCAACAACGGTCAGGCGGTCAGCTCGGCCACCCTGAACGCAGCCGACGGCCTGGTGCTGACCCGATAGCCGATTTCAACCTCGCCGCCGTTGTGGAACAGACTCTGCTCACCGACTCGACCGTGGTTTCGGATCCACGATTGCGAGTCGAGCGTGGACCCGAGGGTTTGGCGTCGATCCAGCCCGAATGGAGCGCGATCATTGAATCGATGCCTCGCTCCCGATTCCATCAATCGTTCGAATGGCATCGCTGCGTCGTTGCTCACCTGGAGGCCGATCCCCTCTCGGTGCATTACTTCGTGCTGTACCGGGGCTCCGCGCCGATCGCGATCTTCCCGCTGCGCCGTGTCGTGCGGCGGGTTGCGGGAATTGCCGTCAGGACCTGGGAATCGCTCACGCACGATCACGTTGTGCTGTCCGATTTCGTTCAACGGGCGGACATCGTCGCGGACAGCCCGTTGCGCGCGCTGCTGCACGCGCTCAACCGCGAGCCGGCGCTGCGCTGGGACGTGCTGAACCTTGACCGTTCGCTGGCAGGCGGGCCCGCGATGAGCGCCGTAAGTCACGGCCGCTGGCCCCTTGCGCTGGCGCGCCCGTCAACGACCAGCATGTACTTCGACTGCAGCTCGTACGACGCCTGCCAGGAACGAATGGACGGCCACTTCCGGCGCAATCTGCGGCGTCAGCGAAAAAAGCTCGATCAGCGCGGACGGGTCGAATTCGTCGCAGAAAGCGATCCATCGGCGCTGCCCGGTGCTTTCCAGGAGTTCTTACGACTGGAGCAGTCGGGCTGGAAAGGGGACTCGGGCCGAGCTTCCGCGATCGCGCTGCACGATCGCTTGAGGGCCTTCTACGAGAGTCTGATTTGCGGATTCGGACGCAACGGCCACGCCTTGATCACACTGCTGAAGCTGGATGGCCAGCCGGTCGCGGCCCAGTTTTGTGTTCTACACCGCGACACACTCAACATTCTGAAGATCGCCTACGACGAGCGCTACGCGGCCGAAGCTCCGGGCAGTCAATTGCTGGACGCGTTGCTGCGCCATTGCTGCGATTCACCGCACATCGGTCGTCTGTGCCTGACGACCGGGCCGGAATGGGCGACCCGCTGGAGCCCGGAAGCGGACGATGTCTGGAACTTCGCAGTTGCGAACCGGAACGTGCGCGGCCTCATTGTGTACGCGCTGCAAGCGGCGCGCATCCGCGCCGGCGCCGTCAAGCGACGCTGGCTGCGATCCGGAAAATGAGCGGGTGGCCGGCGCCTGCGGCCGCCGCCCGGCGCCGATCAGGCGCGCCTGCGGGCCGACCGCTCCTGTGCCGATCGGTAAATCTCGAACGTTTCCCGCGCAATCACGTCCCAAGCCAGGAACTGTTCGGCATGCCTGCGCAGCCTGCTGGCGTAATCGCGCCGCAGTGTCTCGTCCTCCAGCAGGTCGATGATTCGTCCGGCGAGTTGCACCGGGTTGTCCTCGTCGATCCACACCCCGCAGTCTCCGAGGTGGCTCGGCAGGCCGGCCTTCCTCGTGCAGATGATCGGCAATCGATTCGCTGCCGCCACGCCGGCCGGCAGACCGGCGAAGCTCCCGGTGAACGGAAGCAGACAAAGCAATGACGACCGGTACAGCCGCGCCATGTCTTCCATCGAAATCTGATTCAGCCAGTCGACCCGCTCCTCGACCCCTGAACGGCGCGCCAGAGCCAGCGCCTCCGGCGGCGTCTCGGTGCCGTAGTGACCGTGAATCCGCAGCCGAGGGGCCTTCTGGCCGAGTCGGCTCGTGACGATCGCCAGCGCATCGAGAACGTTCCCGATGCCCTTGCCGGACATCAGCTTGTGGCCCCCGTAAAAGACCAGGCCTTCGCGTTGTCCTGTCGCGTCGGCCGGCCCGATCTGGGTGCCGTGTCGGACCACGTGGATCAGTTCGGGCGATACGTGCAGGCCGCTCAACTCTCGCTTCAGCGCCTCGTCATGGACGATGATCGCGTCGGCGCGGTTGTAGATCCGGTTGCGGTCCGGGTAAGCGCGCTGCTCGATGTCCAGTTCGTGCACGGTGACAACCCGGATCGCATCGGAGGGGCGCCGCAACCAATGGAACGCCACGTCCGAACCATACGCATTCAGGATCTGCTGCAGATGCATCACCTGCGACCCTCGTGAAAGCGCCTCGTAGCGGACTGCGCGAAAGTAATAGGTCGCATAGCGCAGGCCGAACCTTAGCTCGCGTTTCCAGGGCACGGGCGAGGGTATTTCGCCGGGCTGGGGCATCTCGAAATACTTGCAATCGCGCGTCTGGAAGTCGCGACTGCGCTCTATCGGGTCGCCGCAACCGCAGTTCGATGCGACCCATTGCACCGTCGAGCCGGTGTTGCGTTCGAGGGAAGTCCTGAGCGACTCGATGTAGGCGCCGTAGGAAGTTCGGAACGGGCATCCGATGATTGCGACGTTCATCAGGCGATTTTAGCCTCGGCCGAAGACGGTGATTGGGCTCACTCGAGCTCTTCCTCTACGCTGCCGGGCGTGGCCGTTGCGGCCGCACGCGCTCGGCCGGCCCCACGCATCCAACGCTTCAAGCGCGCCCAGACGGGCGGCAGCTGCTCGAAACGGGCGCGCCAGAGGAACGCGGCCGGCCCGGGGCCGTACACGGTCAGCGAGCGTGTGGTGCGCTGCTGCTGGCTCCACTGCGTCTTGTAGTCGTGCTGGCCGCGCATCATGTCGAAGGACTCGTTGCCCTCGTCGATCGCGTGCTCGATCGCGTAACCCAGCAGCAGGAACCCAGGCCGCAATTTTTGAAAGGCCGGGTCGAATCCGCTCTGGAAGTAGAAGACCTGGTTCCGAAATCGGTAGCAGTACAGAAGCGCGATCGTTTTGTCCTCGGCTTTCAGGCCATAGAAGCGGATCCAGCCGAGACGGGCGCAATGCGTGACCACGTCGCGATGGAACCCGAGGAACTCGATCGACCGGAACACGTGCGATTCTCCCTTTGCGGTGAAGCGCATCCGGTGCAGCTGGGCCAGCTCGTCGAACAAGGGGCCGATCTGTTGCGGATCGGTCGCAACAAAAAAGCGTAGGCCGCATTTGGACTCCGCCTTGCGCCTGGCATAGCGGATCGTGGAACGGCGGTGCGAGCTGAACTGTGCGAGCAGTTCGTCCCAGCTCTGTGGAAGGTGCACGACAATTGGCCGAGCCGAGATGGTGTCGGACAACGCGGAGGGTTTCGCGTGGCACGCGGCGAGCATCGCGCGACGGAAGGGCGACTCTTCCACCAGGTCGGAGATCAAAATGACGCGCCAGTGGCGGCGTGCCTTGAGCAGGTGCTCGGCCAGCGCGGTCGCAGCGGCATCGGCGCAAGCCGGTTCGAGCAGCGGCCCGAGGTAGTCCGGCTGGGTATCGCCACCCGTGCCGATCAACCGGAGTACTCGAATCCAAAAACCGGCGAACAACCTGACGCGCTGCTCGTACAGCGGCAGGATCCCCACCACGCGGCCGCTGTGCTCGACGACAAATAAGCGCAGCGGCTGCCCTTGCCCGTAGTGCTGCCACCAGTGCCACGCGAGCTCCCAGCTGGCGAACACGGTGGCGTGGGGGTCGCTGCGCAGCAGATCCTTCCAGGAGTCGGCGAGCGCTTCGAGATCTTCCGTCGAATCGAGAGCGCGGACCGTCATCGAGTCCGCGCCAGGCATCTTGGCGTCCAGCGTGGCCGTGTTTGAGGGAAGACTGCCCGAGTCGCAGGCCAGGGGAGCCACGCCCACCAGAGCTGCAATCGCACGTCGGTCCAATTGGCCGAGCTCCGGCAAAGCCGCTGCCAGCGTATTGGTCGTCACGGGTGATGCTGCATTTATGTTAACACGTGATCCAATCGAGGAAGGGGCGATCAAGCTCCGATAGTTGTCGACGACGAAACCATTGAGCAAACCACAAGCACTCAAGGTGATCGGTGCCTGCAAGAATGCCCGAGCGCGCCACGTGCGTCGATTGAAACAGATCGAGGGATTCACGGAACGAAGACCAGGTATTTCATTCAACGCGGTAAGTGCAACGATTGAACCAGGTCAAGGGAATCACGGAAGGGGCGTCAGGTATTTCATTCAATCGCCTCTCCGGGAGTCCGTTTGGACTGGGCGCGCACCCATGTCCTTGTCGTGGGATCGGCCCGATAAGCCATCACGCTTGCGAAGAGATTAGACGGTTCGACTCGGTCAGCTGGTAACCTCTTTCCTGTGATTTCGATGTCGCCGCGATCGACCGTTGCTGCGCGTTCAGAGGGATTTTTTGCGCGCTCGATCGGCGCGTTGCTTCACCGGGTCGGAATGTCCTGGCACTACCGGCTGGGCCTTGAGCCCCGTTGGGGCATCTCACTGGTCGAGGTGGACTGGAAGCACAAAGACGCGGCGCTGCGTGCCAGCCGACCGGTGCCCAATCCCCCAGGGCGCTATTTTGCCGATCCGTTCGTGATCGAACGCGACGGGCGAACGTACTGCTTTGTCGAGGACTACGTTCATGCTCGCGGCAAGGCGCACATCACAGTGCTCGAATACCGGTCCGGCGTGGCGATTGAACTCGGACCTTGCCTGGACGAGCCGTTTCACTTGTCGTTTCCTTTCGTGTTCGAGTATGAGGGGCAGCTGTATCTTTGCCCGGAGGCGAGTGCGTCCAGCTCGGTGCGCATTTACCGCTGCACCGAATTTCCGCTGCGCTGGGAGTTGGCTCGGGTGGCGCTGCCCGGTTTCCGGGCCCTCGACACGATGCTCTTCGAGCGCCAGGGACGCTGGTGGCTGCTGACCTGCCGCTTTGCCGACACGAACGATCGATTCGGCAGCGAGTTGCACGTATTCCATGCGGACTCTCCGCTGAGCGAGCGGTGGCGGCCGCTACCCGGAAATCCGGTGATTGCCGATCGGCGTTGCTGCCGCAACGCCGGCCTGATCCGCGAGGGTGAGCGTGTGCTGCGTGTCGCCCAGTATCATGAGCCGCGCACCTACGGCCGGCGGGCAACGGTGCGCGAGATCACTCGCCTTGACGAGAACGGCTATGCCGAGCGGGTGGTTGCGAGCCTCGAACCCGATTTCCGTCCTGGCCTGATCAGCACCCATCACCTGACGACAACCGGGCGAGTGACTGCGGTCGACCACGCCTCGTGGGCGCGACCGTTCACTCAAGTGGCACCCAAACGATCGGGGAATTGATGCCCCCTCTCCCGCAGCGCGGGCGAGGGGCGATCAATCGCCGCTAGTGTTCAGGCGTTCGCACAGGCACGCAGGGTCGCCCCTCGCCCGCGCAGCGGGAGAGGGGAGGGGGTGAGGGCTGCCGAGCGGAGCGGCCGCTAGAGCGCGTCGGACGATCGCCGAGGCAGTGCTCTCACCGCCCGGTATGCCGCCAGCAGTTTCGGCGCTTCGTGGCTCCATTGCAGTTCCTCGAGCACCCGCTTGCGACCGACCGCGCCCATCTGTTCGCGCCGTTGCGGATCATCGAGCAGATCGATCAATTGATCGCCCAGATCGAGCGCGTCGTTCGCACGCGCGTACAGCGACGCCTGCTGGGCGGAGAACCGTCCTTCGGTGAGATCGAACTGGACGATCGGCTTGCCGAGCGCCATGTACTCCATGACCTTGTTCATCGTCGACTTGTCGTTCATCTCGTTGGCGACGTCAGGATTGACGCACACGTCGGCCGTGTTCAGCATCTCGAGCATCTGCTCGTCCGGAACCCGCCCGGTGAAGGTCACGTACGGCGCGACGCCCAGGTCCGCCGCGAGAGTCTGCATCGCTTTCAGGCTGGTGCCGCCGCCGACCAGGCCGAAATGGACATCCGTGCGGCCGCGTGTATACACGATATGCCGCGCCGCGCGCAGCAGCAGGTCGATCCCCTCCTGCGGGCCCATGACGCCGACGTAGCCCACCAGGTAGCGGCGCCCGCAGCGCAGCTCCGGTCGCGGCGGCGTGATGCGCATCCGTTCGAGCGACGGCCCGCTGCGCACGACGAACACGCGCTCGGCGGGCATTGCACCGCGCGACATCGCGATCCGGCGATACGATTCGTTGGGGGCGATCGAGACATCGGCCCTGCGAAAAGTCCAACGTTCGAGTTTGAGCATCAGGCGATACAGGGAATCGCGCCGTTTGAACTTGGCCTCGTAGAGCTCCGGACAGATGTCGTGGTGGTCGAAGACGAAGCGCGCGCCGGCGCGCCACTTGAAGAAACCGGCGATCAGGAACAGCAGGTCGGGCGGATTGCACGCGTGGACGATGTCGAATCCCACGCGCCGGTGCTCGCGCCACGCGATCCGGAAAGTGTGCCAGAGCGCCGCGCTGTACTCGCGCAGGTAGCCAAGCGCGCCCGACGCCTCGAGCGGCAGTTCGTAGCGCAGGATGCGGATTCCCGCAATGGTCTCTTCCTGGGCCTCGCAACCCGGCCCGGTGGGGCAGATGATCGCCACGTCGTAACCATTGGCGGCGAGCGTGGTCGCTTCCTGCCACACGCGCCGATCGAATGGCGAGGGCAAGTTCTCCACCAGCATCAGGACGCGCGCCATTCGAACGTCCTACGGAACCGGTCTTGACATCGGCGTAGGCAGCGGTCGGCGTCGTTCGCGCGCTGCGCCGAGCAGATCGCGGTACACGTGCCACACATGGGGCCAGATCAGGCTCGGAACGAGCGCTGCAGCAAGATAGGCGCCGCCGCCGGCGAGCAGCTGCAGCACCGTCGGCCAGCTGGTCGGCACCGCGGGCATGACCACTAGGGTGAAAAGGGTCGCGCCGAGGTTGACCAGAAACAGCGCGCACATTTCACCCCACGCCTGGAACTCCGCCCAGGTGAGCCCGAGCGCGCGCCGGACGTGCACCAGGTTCCAGATCTGGGACAGCCATCCGACCGCCGCAGCGCCGATCGCAATTCCGCACAGGCCGAGCGTCGGGTCGCGGGTCACCGACGCGCCGACGTAGCACGCCGCCGCGGCCAATGGAAGCAGGATCGCACCTTGGCGCAGCACCAGGGCGGACGCGCCCAATGCGAGCGCCAGGGTCGTGGTCTCCAGCGCCACCGAAAGCAGACCGGTGACGTAAATCCGGAACGGCAGCACAGCGGCGCTGAAGCGCGCGGTGAATACGAACGCCAGCAGCGGCCCCGCCAGCGCGATCAGCATCCCGCACACAGGGAACAGCAGCGCTGCGACCATCAGGTTGCCGCGGCGATTCGCCGCCACTGCGGCGTCGACACGCCCTGCCGCTACGTCGGCTGCGATTCCCGGGCCGATCGCATTCGTGACCGTCATCCGCAGGACGGTGATCAAGGGTGCAGCGGCAAGCGCAACGCCCTGGACCGCCACCGCGACCGGATCGAAGCGCAACGCGGCGACCCAGCCGTCGATCTGGCCCCGCAGATTGCCCAGCATGAAGCCTGCGCCGAAACCCAGACCGTCATGCAGTTGTAGACGCGCCAGATCTGCATCGAGCGACAGTCCGCGGCCGCCCTCCAGGTGGCTGCGTCGTGATGCATAGATCAAAGCCGCCAGGATCCGTGCCGCCGCGAGCGCGATCAGCGCCAGGCCGACTCCGGTCAGGCTGCGCAGCAGCAATGCCGCCGCCACCACCGGGCCGACTCGCAGCACTGCCTGCCCGAGGCTCAACAGCGCCTGGTCGGTCGGGCGCTGACAGGCCAATGCGACGTAATCCAACGGCAGCGACACCAACCAGAGTGCGGAGAACAGCGGCGGGAGCCAGGCATCAACCGCGCCGCCGGCATATATCCGCTGCACCAACGGCGTGAGCGGACTGAGCACCAAGGCGGCCAGCAGGGCAGTGGCTGCAAGGTAGGCAAAGGCGTTGCCGAACAGGGCACCGCGCCGCTGCGGCGGCTGTTGCGGCACTTGCTTGACAAGAAGGCCCGCAACGCTCATCGACAGGATGTTTGCGCACGTCTGAGCAGCCAGCCACAGCAGGCGGTAGCCGCCGAAGTCGTGCGCGCTCAGCACGCGAACCAGCAGGATCGGCACCAGCACCTGGGCGGCATAGTCGAGGCCGCCGGCCAGCCCGAGCAATGCAACGATGCGCGGGCGAATCATGCCGCGCCTCAGCGCGCCGACGCTGACAGCAGCGGCTCTGCGATCGCCGGTCGGACGGGTGCGAAGCGTCGAAATACCTCGAGGTACGGCTCGATCAGCCGCTCCGGGTCGTAACGCGCCCGCATGAACGTGACGGCTTGGCGACCCAGCGCGCGCCGGCGCAGCTCGTCCGCAAGCAGATCGCGGACCGTGGCAACCATGGTCTCGAAGTCCGGAACCGCCGCCCCGAGTCCATGCAAGGCGATCCGGTGGTCGGGGTCAAGAAACGACACGACCGGAATCGCGCGCGCCCACGCCTGGTAGAACGTATTGGGAAGTCCCTCGACCTCGGAGGTATTCACCAGCAGCCGCGCCCGATCGAACAACCCCAGCGTCTCGTCCTGGCCGAGGCTGCCGCGCAAGGTCAGATTCGGGACCGCACGAGCGAGCGCCCTCAGTTGCTCGAGGTACAGGTTGCTTTGCTGCGGGTCGCCACCGACCAGATGGAAGCGATACTGAGGCAGGCGCCGGGCCAGCTCGACAAACATCTCGGGGCGCTTGAGCGCGCGCAGGTGCGCGACCCAGATCACATCGATATCACGCCCCTCGGCTGGCGTTAGCCACGGCAAGGGCGCGACCATGTCGGCAACGACCTCGCTCTCGATGCCGAAATTGCGCCGCAACATCGCGCGCTGCTGGTCGGTCTGTGCAAGCACCACGTCGACCCGCCGAATTCCGTAGCGGTAGAGCCAGGGATCCTTGAAGGTGCTGGTGATCTGGCGGCGCGGATCGCAATCCGCATCGCTGACGATGCGCAGCACCAGGCGCCGCCGCAGGCGCCGGACGATCCAGGCCACCACTCCGAGCAATCCATCCCCGCAGGCCAGGAAGTAGACGTCGGCGTCCGCGCGCCGCAGCGCGCGGTAAAGGCCGCTCAAGCGCGGATGAAAAAAGCGCAGCCCGGGCAGACCCTGCTCGCGCCGATAGGCCGCCAGGATCCGCAGGCGGTCTACCACGATTTCGCGACCTTGACCGACATCGAGCGTGACGAACGACGAATCCACCCCGCGCCGGGCGGCGGCGCGGGCGATCATTGCCTGCTGCAATTCCGCTCCTCCCGTCGGTTGCGGCGGCCGGGCCGGATCGCGCCACAGCGCCGGGTACGAGTACAGGTTGATGTGGCAGACGCGTGCCGGCCGCACGCCTGGATCCGGATCAGCGCCGACACTCATGCGCGCACCGCCTGGTCACGGCATCGAGCGCGCAACCCGAACGCCAGGCCGATCGCGAGCCACATCAGCGTCTGCGACGGCGTGGGCGTCAGACGATTGTCGGTGACCGCCTGCACCATCAGCACCGGCAGCATCACCGACGTGGCCCGGACGAACTGCGCCCATGCGCGGTCCACGCCACCGAGCGCGCCGCCCTCGATGCGGGTCGCCAGCCGGCGCAGATCCAACCAGCACCAGATGTGAAACGACAGGATCATCACCGCGCCGATCACGCCGTAATCCAGAAGCAGGCCCAGGTACGCGTTATGGGGTTGGGTGACCATTAAGGCGCCGCTGCGTGCAGGCGGTGACCATAGGATCGACTCCATCCCGCTACCGAATAGCCAGTGGTCCCCGATCACGGGCAGCAGCAACGGCCAAATCATCGTCGCCCTGCCGGCCGAGACCGCGTTCAGGTCACTCTGTGCTAAGCCGGTGGTCAACCGCTCGATCACGGCTTCGGGCAAGCACAGCGCACCGACCGCGAGGAGAACTGAAGCCACGGCGATCCACATGAAGCGGCGCATTTCCAGCGTGTACGCGATCAACACAATCAACATACCGATGAAGCCGCCGCGAGAAAAAGTCAAAAGGCTTGCGACCGACAGCAGCCCCGCAACCGACCACAGCGCAATGCGGCTGCGCAGCGGCGCAGCGCGCGCCGTGAACAGGGCCCAGGCCAGGCCGCAGTTGAACATCAGTGAGACTTCGTTGGGATGTATCCCAGCGGCCGCGGCGAGCGCGTCGCGAGAATTATCGTCAGCCATGGCTTGAAGACTGCCGAGACTCGCAAAGGCGTTGACCATGAACAGTGCGGCGAGCGCGCACACGCCAACGAGCGGCGCATAAAGGTATGCGCGGCTCTTCGAGACCGGCCCGTCCGCCCTCAGAACCAATCCCAGAAGCAGGCCCGCGAACACGGACAGCAATGGCAACACCAGCACGTCGCGCAGGTAGCCGCCCGCATCCGAGAAGGCAATATCCCCCATGAGCCGGAAGGTAGCGGGGATCAGGCCGGCCGAGACGCTGCCATGGGCGGCCGCGATCGCCATCGGCAACACCATCAGCGCCACAAGCGCGGCGGGAACCGGCAGTTGCTTCAATGTCAGCGGCCGATGATTGCCGGGAAACACCGTCAGCAAGGACAGACCTGCGAGGGTTGCCAACCAGGTCAGATTCAGCGGGTTGAGCCCCATAATGCCCAGCAGTTGGTGGGGCATGCGCGTCGATGCGGAAAGCGGTACCAGGATCGAAAGAAAAATGAGTCCGTGACGCGGGTTATGCAGTACGGCGGCAAACGCCAGCAGCCCCGCGAACACGACGGCCGCCAGCAGCCCGAGCTCTGCAACCACGAGCCCAACACCGATCGCGCAGGCCGCGATCAACCCTTTGATCCACAACGTGCGGGCAGAATCCCGGCCGCGCACCCCGACGCGAGACGGTGTCAACGATCCACTCATTCGCGTACGCTCTGCGTTGGCAATGCTAGGTTGCATCCCGCGCGAGGAACCATTCGAGGATCCTCCCTATTTGGAGATAGACAAGCGTCGCTGCAGGGTCTTAGGGTATTCCAGTGTCTGGTGATCGGGCGTCGTCGATGCGATTGATGTTTGTGGCTTCCGCGTTCGATTGTGGCGGCGCCGAGCGTCATACGCTCGAACTGGCAAGCGCGCTGAGCGCACGCGGTCATTGTTGCGACCTGGTCGCGATGAAGCCGGCGCGCGACGACCGTTGGGTGCGCTCGTTTACCGACGCCCGGCCGCGCGACCTGCCGCTGCGCTTCGTGACGCTCGATGCCCGCCACCAGTTCGATGGACACACAGTGCGCCGGCTGTGCAGTGAAGTGCGGCGGCGCCAGCCGCAGGTGGTCATGGCAGTCAACGGCTACCCGTCGATTCACGCGGCCCGAGCAGTGCGCGCCGCCGGCTTTGCAGCGGCGCAACGCCCTGCACTGGCGCTGGCCTTCCACAGCACGCGTCTGACGGGCGTGAAGGAATTGCTGCAGCATGTGTTCGTCACAGCCATCGCGCGCAACTGCGACCAGTTGGTCTTCGTATCCGAATTCCAATCGCGCCACTGGCTGCGGCGCGGTCTGCGCGCGCGCCGCAACGCCGTCATCCACAACGGGATAGCGCATGAACGCTTTGCGCCAAGCGTGCGCATGCAGTGGCGCACGGCAACGCGCGCCACGCTGGGCTTCCACGATGACGACTACGTCCTCGGTTGCTGTGCGCAGCTGCGGCCGGAGAAAAACCACGTTCAGCTGATCGATGCCGTCATCGCGTTGCGCCGCGAGGCCATCGCGGCGCGTGCGCTGATCGTAGGCGAGGGGCCTCAACGCCCGGTGATCGAGCGCTACGCGCAGGCGCACGGCGCATCGGCCTGGGTCAACCTGGTCGGGCATCAGGACCAGGTCGAGCGCTACGTGGCTGCGTTCGATGCCGGTGTCCTGTGCAGTGTGGCGCACGAGACCTTTTCGCTCGCCGCGCTCGAGCAGATGTCGATGGGGGTCCCGGCGGTCCTGAGCGACCAGGGCGGCGCGCGCGAGATGATCAGCGACGGCGTGCAGGGATTCGTCTTCCCGACCGGCGACACGCCGGCGCTGGTCGATGCGCTGCGCCGGCTGTATCCGCTCGACGCCCGAGCGCGGATGGGCGCACAGGCGGCCGAGCAGGTCGCGACCCGCTTCCGGCACGCCGACATGGTCGATCGCTACGAGGCGCTGTTCGAGTCGCTCGCTGCAGCGCCGGCGAATGCCTGATGCTGGAGCATCAGCGCGCCTGAGAAAGCGGCTTAGATGGGGTGCTTCGTCATCCAAGGACATCGGCGTGAATGGGGCGCTTGCCGCAAGCCCCGGTTACCAACAGATGCCGTCGTAGTTCCCGCGGCTGGACCCTCCGTTGATGCGCACCAGGTCGACCACCGTCTGGTCGGGCCGCACGTTTGCGAGAGCTTCCTCGAACTCGGGGTCGCCGTTGCCGATCACCAGCGTATCGGCGAACTGCATCACTTGCGCCATGTCCGGCACCAGCAGGGCCGCGATGTGCGGGATGCGGTTCATGATGAAGTCGCGATTGGCACCCATCAGCGCCGCCAGGCGGACGTTACGGTCATAGACCTTCAGCTCGCAGCCCTTCCCGAGCAGATGCTCGATCAGATCCACCACCGGCGATTCGCGCAGGTCGTCGGTGCCGGCCTTGAAGGAGATGCCGAGTACTCCGACGCGCCGATGGCCCTTGTCGAGCACCATCCGGATGCCCTTTTCAAGCTGCAGCTGGTTGGATCGAAGGACGGAAGAGAGCAGCGGCAGCTCCAGATCGAGCGTTCGTCCCTTGTAGACCAGCGCGCGCAGATCCTTCGGCAGGCACGAGCCACCGAACGCGAATCCCGGTCGCAGATAGCAGGACGACAGATTCAGCTTGGTGTCCTTGCAGAAGATTTCCATGACCGACTGGCCGTCGACTCCCAACGCCTTGCCCATGTTGCCGATTTCGTTGGCGAACGCGACCTTCACCGCGTGCCAGGCGTTGTCGGTGTACTTGACCATCTCGGCGATTTCGATCCTGGTGCGCACCACCGGTGCGTCGATCCCGACGTACAGGTCGAGTAACACGTCGCCGGAGCGTTTGTCGATTTCGCCGATCACCGTCTTCGGTGGGTGGCGGAAGTCCCACACGGCCGTGCCCTCGCGCATGAACTCGGGATTGAAGCACAGGCCGAAGTCGCGCCCGACTTTCTTGCCCGATGCCGCCTCGAGTGTCGGAAGCACCACGTCGCGCATCGAGCCGGGCAGCATCGTCGAGCGCACGACCACAACGTGGTAGGCGTCCTTCGCGCTGATTGCCGCGCCGATCTGCTCGCATGCGGTGCGCACGCGGTCCAGATCGAGGCTGCCGTTACTCTGCGAGGGCGTTCCGACGCAGACCATCGTCAGGTCGGACTCGAGCACTGCGGCGCGCCAATCACTGGTTGCGCACAAGCGGCGCCCGGCAACCGCCTGCGTAACCCGCGAGGCGATATCGGCTTCGATGATGGGCGAGAGGCCGCGGTTGATCAGATCGAGCTTTTCCGCGCTAACGTCGACCCCGATCACCTGATGTCCGTCGTTCGACAGGCAGGCGGCGCAAACGGTTCCTACGTATCCCAAGCCGAAGATGCTGATGCGCATGATGGATCCAGAGAGGTTAAAGTCATGGAGAATTTCGTGTCATTCGGGCTGCCCGCGGCGCTCAGCACGTCGATCCGGGTGCAGAATCTCGCCGAGCCGCGTATCTCACCCTGAAACCGCGCCACGCTGCACGGTTGCCGCTCGTCGAGGCGGCGCGATACCCAACCGAGCGGAGCGCTCTCGTCGCCGCGAATCACCTCGGGCCTCAGGCCGCAGTCGGGCATCGCGATCCGCATTCGGCCGCGCCTGCCGCGAACAGTGACTGCCGCGCCGTCCAGGCCAACGACCGCGTGCTCGGCGCAATGCCAGTGCCACTCCAGGGCATGTGCAGACCGGCAGGTGAATGAATCGATGATCGCGAGCGACCGCTGCTGCTTGTCGTAGACCATCTCGCGGCGGTGTCGCAGCGGGTCCCTCAGGCGTTCGTAGCCGTCGTGCTCCGCCATCAACCGGTCAGTACGTTCATTGCTGTCCCAGGCGAGCAGATGCGTCTCCGCGTGTCGCGTCCAGAGGAAATTCCCGCCCGATTCCGACTGGTCGCACCCGTCGACGCGTACCGTGTTGTGTGCTGCGGTCCCGCGGAAGTAGGCTCGCCAGCGAGGCTGACAGTGGTAGTCGTAAGTGCCGGGATCGATCAACAGCTCCTCGCCGCTGACCCCGAGCGTGAACGACAGAGCGTCCGCGTGGCCGTGCGCGGCCAGGCTCAGGTAGCCCAGGGGCCCGGCATCGGCCGTGATCCGCACTTCGGCCGGGCTGCCCAGATCAGCGCCCAGGACGTAGTAGCCGCCCTCGGGAAAGACCCGGCGCGCGGGCATCGCGAGCACCGCAGAAGTCGAAGCGGCCGCGACTCGGGCCGGCTTCAACCGCTCGAATTCGTTCGCGGCGCCATCGCCGAGCAGCCAGCGCGCACCCGCCGGGAAACGCGTGACGCGGGCGGCAAAATCGACGCGACGGAACAGCACGGCGCCACACGCCAGCAGCACCTGCAACGGGTCCTCCGTGTCGCGCGTAAAGCCGATCCAGACCGCATCGTCCGCATCTCCGATCATCGGCAAGCGGCCGCTGACGTCCATCAGCGCGACGACGAACTCCAACATGACCTCGAGGCGGCGCGGCAGTGCGGGACTGAAATCGTCGCGGCAGGCGTGGGCAAAACGGCTGGCGACCAGCAGAATCCAGGCCACCGTGTGGTGATAGAAGATGGCCTGTTCCCGATTGACGCCATCGGCGTATGTCTGCCGCAGCGCCTCGTGCTCGATCCGCCGCTTGGCCAGCGCCCGCCACCGCTGCGTACGTGGCCACAGCGGCCAGGTCACCGCGGCGACGTACAAGCCGAACATCTCGCCGATCAAGTGATTGTTTGCCGACGAGTGAAGGGAGTGTTTGTCGGCAATGAAGTGCTGGTGGCGGTAGATGTTTTGCAGCCAAGCGCTGCGGAACGCCCGACCGGACAGACCCGTGAACAGGTCGCTTTCGTCGCCGCCGATCAGATGCCAGGCGACCGCCCAGTTCACCAGTCGAACCGCCACTTCGAGCGGACTGGTCCATTGCACCCCGCGGGGGTATGCAGATTGCTCGAACCACGACTCCAGAAGAACACGCAGCGCCTGGGCGAACTGCCCGTTGCCCGTCACCCTGTACGCTTGAGCGAGCGTCACCAGCTCCTGGTGGCGGTTGAGTTCCCACAGGTACTTGATATGCCCGACCTGCGTTGCGTCGCGATAATCGATCGAATGGCCGAAGCTCCTCGGCGCCACGACGCCCGTGCGCGGATCGCGATTCCAGGGCGGCGGAAAACCGAGCGTCACATCCCGCATGGTGAAGATCGACCACTTTCCCTGCAACAGCCGCTCGGCCCTGGCTACCGTTTCGGTCGCGTCGGACGGTCCGATCGCCGGCAACGGAGAAACCCATGGTCGGCCGCTGTCGCCGTGCGCCGGCGGAACCCGGCGCGCCAGGCCGAAGCCGGTTTGCTGGGCAAACGAGTTCAGCGCCTGGCCCATGCGCCATGCGATCTCGGCGCCGTCCATTGAGCGCAGTCGCCGCAGGCGCCATGCGAGCGAGCCGTTCATGGGACACCGAAGTGCCGGCACCACAGCTCGAAATTGAGCAGCGACCAGAGCAGCTTTTCGTGATTGATGCGCCCGCGGAGATGTTCGTCGAGCACCCGCTGTAGCTCCGCCGGCTGGTAATACCGCGCGGTGCGCGACTGGTTGCCGGCCAGGTGATCCAGGAGGAACGCCCGCATCGGTCCGCGCAGCCATTGATCGATCGGCACTCGGAAGCCGATCTTCTTGCGCTCCAGGATCTGTCGGGGCAACAGGCCGCGCGCAGCCTCGCGCAGCAGCCATTTGCCGGTCGAGCCGCGTACCCGGTAGCGATCGGGCAGCCGCGCCACCCAGGCGGCCAGTTCGTGGTCCATGAAAGGCATTCGCGCTTCGAGCCCGACGGCCATCGTCATCCGATCGCCGCGCTCGAGCAGGTTGTCCGGCAGCCAGCTCGTCTGGTCGAAGTACAGCATTCGGCGCAGCGGACTGGCGTCCGGCGCCGAATCGAACTGCAACGCTGGCGCCGAGTGGCCGGCGCTGCGGTTGACCGCGGAGCGCACGCCGCCCGCCGGCGCGTGCTGCAATTGCAGGTTCAAGGCCTGGCCGGTCGGCGCGAAAGCCACGAGGTGTTCGCGCTCGCTGGCGCTCAAGGCGCCGAACCAGCGCGCCATGCGCTCGTCGAACTGCTCCAGACCGAGCGCCGCGATCGCGGTGCGGGCGCGGCGGAATGCGAACGGCAGCTGGTCCAACAGCGGCTCGAGCAGGCGATGGCGCAGCGCACCTGGCAGCACGCGATAGTAACGGCCGAGCGGCTCGAATCGGTGTTTCGGGTAGCCGCCAAGGATCTCATCGGCGCCCTCTCCGGTCAGCACCATCTTGACGTGCTGGCGCGCCCGCCGCGCCATCAGATAGAGGGGCACGTCGGAGGGCTCGGACACCGGCGCATCCCGAAAACCGATCAGGGCCGGCAGCTCGTCCATCACCTGGTGAGGCGCGATCTGCAATTCATGGTGATCGGTCGCAAGATGCTCGGCCACCTGGCGGGCATAGGTCAGCTCGTTGTTTTCCGGATCGTCGAAGCCGACCGAGAAGGTCTTGATCGGCTGCTCCGAGTGGCGGCTCATCAGCCCGACCACCGTCGACGAATCGATACCCCCCGAAAGAAACGCGCCGAACGGTACGTCGGCGACCATGCGCATCGCTACGGCTTCATCCAGGCGCTTCAGGAATTCGCGCTCGGGGAACTGCGGCACCGGCTCTTCGACCCGCGGCCGGCCATCGGGCGCTGTGAAGTAGCGTGTCTCCTGCAGATGGCCGTTACGCCATACTGCGTAGAACCCCGGCGGAAGCTTTCGGATGCCCGCGAACAGCGTCGCCGGCCCCGGCACGTAGCGGTAGCCGAGATAGTCCCAGACCGCGTTCAAGTCGATCTGAACGCGCACCCCGGGCCAGGTCAACAGAGACTTGATTTCCGAGGCGAACAGCAGCACCCCGTCCTGGTCGCGCAAGAACAACGGCTTCTTACCAAAGCGATCTCGCGCCAACATCAGTCGTTCGCGCCGCGCGTCCCAGATCGCGAAGGCGAACATGCCGCGCAGCCGTGCGACGCAGTCCTCGCCCCATTGCTCGTAGGCGTGGACGATCACTTCGGTGTCGGAGGCCGTGCGGAACACGTGACCGTGGGCCTGCAGATCGCGACGCAGTTCCTGGAAGTTGTAGATCTCGCCGTTGAAGACGATCTGGACCCGGCCGTCCTCGTTACCAAGCGGCTGCTGCCCGGTTTTCAAATCGATGATCGACAGTCGACGATGGGCCAGTCCGACCTGCAGTCGGCCGTTCGCGACGCTTGCGTACAGCAGACCCTCGTCGTCCGGGCCGCGGTGAGCGATCGCCCGCGCCATCCGCTGGAGGTCACTGTAGGGCTCGACCCAGTGAGGAGCCGCGCCAATGAAGCCCGCAATGCCACACATGGCTCAGACTCGTGGGTCGGACGCGGTCGGTCCGATCGCTGGTTTGTCGCCCCCGCGCCTGGAAGGACGGCCCGCGTGGTGATACACGCGCGCGAACGAACGACCAAATTGCTCCAGGCCGAATCGCTCTTCGATGCACGCCCTGGCGGCCGCGCCGAGGCGCGCAAGGAGCTCCCGGTCGTCGTGCAGCCGGGCCAACGCATCAACCAGTTGGCTGATGCTCTTTGGAGCCACGAGCAGTCCGTGTTCGCCGTCGCCGACGACGTCGGGTACCGCGCCGACTGCGGACACCACGGGCGCCATGCCCGCGGCCATCGCCTCGAGCAACGCGTATGGCAGCCCCTCGCGGAAGCTGGGCAGGACGAACACGTGCGCCTGGCTCAATAGCGCCTGCTTGTCGGCCCCGAAGCGCGCTCCGGCCAGCTCGACCCAAGGCTGCAACTTCAGATCGGCGATCCGCGAGCGCAATCTTGCCTCCTCGGGCCCGTCGCCGGCGATCACCAGCCGCATCTGGCGCCCGGCACGGACCAGCAGGTCGACCGCATCGAGAAGCACGTAAAGACCCTTGGCGGCGTCCAGGCGACCTAGAAACAGAAGCTGCAACTGCGGAGCTGCCGCGGATCGCGCCGCCAGAGCTTCGGCTGGCACGCCAACCACCGCGTGGGGAATCCGCTCGACGCGAGCTTGGGGTGCAAAGTCCCGCAGCGCCTGCCATTCCTCCTTGCCCAGCGCTACGACGGTGTCGGCAGCGCGCAGCACGCGGCGCAACAGCGCGGCCGACCACGGCCGCCCGGCAAACAGTTCATGCGCCAAGCTGCCGCCGTGAATCTGCAGTATGACCCGGCGACCCAGCAGCCGCGCAACGCCGAGGTAAGCAGCGTCGCGCCAGTAGGGCTTCGGATCGAACGAGGTGTTCAGATGGAGGATGTCGATCCGGCGGGCCACCAGCCGGGCCGCCAGTTGCCAGGGGCTCAGCAACAGGCGCGCGATGCGTGCTGCTGGCCCCTCGTTTCGTCCCTCGCTGCCGACCTGGAAATGGGTCAGCGTGAGCGCATCGTCGCTGATGTCCGACCAGGGCGCAACGAGCAGCAGATTCACGTGCGTGCTGACGCCGCTGATCGCGTGCAACGATGGTCCGGTGACGAGAACCCGCATCCGCAGCACCTCAGCGGTTGAACACCAGCCCGAGGAGCTGCGCTTGCGCCTCGCGCAGCGCGGCGACCAGTTCCTGGGCACTGGCTGCCATGGTCTGGTCCGCGCGCACCACCAGCGCAACGGCGCGGGTGCGACGACAGATGCTTTCCGCGTCCAACCCCTCGCTCCAGGCCGGGGTATCAACCAGAACGACGTCAAACTGCTCCTCGGCGTTGAACAGCAGCCAGCGAAGCTCCGGACGGGCCAGCAGATCGTGTGGATTGGGAGGGATCGGGCCGGCCGGCATCACATACAGGTCGGGCATCGGTTCGATGCGAGCGACCGACTCGGTCCCGCTGCGGCCGGCCAGCAGCGTCGACAGGCCAATGCGGTCGTCGACCTGGAAGAGGTGGTGCTGGCGCGGCTGGCGCAGGTCGGCGTCGATCAGCAGGGTCCGCCGGCCGCTCTGGGCAAAGGTGATCGCCAGGTTGGCGGCGATGAAACTGCGGCCGTCGCCGCGCTGCGCACTGACGATCGCTACCGCATGGCCGCCGGACCGCGGTTCGGAGTCTGATGCCGCGTCCGTGGCGCGTGCATTGAGCCAGGTTCGGGCGATGCGCTCGCGCACCCCGCGCAGGACCTCCACCCCGGGATGACTCGTTTCACGGGCCGCGACCAGCTCCGGGGTCAATGTGCGATCGAATGGCGGCACCGACGGCAGGTCGAATTGCCTCGCCAGGGCCAGGTCGACCCGGCTGCCTTCGACGAAGCCAAGCTCGCGCGCGATCTCGCCGAAACGCTTGCGGGGCCCCCAGCTCTGGGATGAGGCCTGCACTCGGAGAATCTCGTCGAGTTGCGCGCGCTTGAGCAAGCCCGAGTCGATCAACAATTCGCCGATCGGCTTCGTTAATCCATCCGGGTCGCGGCGACGCTTGGTGAACCGGGACCGGTTCGCCACGGACGACGCAACGCTCAAGCGCGGTGGCATGGGCGCCGTGAGGCTGGTTTCGGAGTTCGATCTGCTCATCTCGAGTCCCGGCCGCTGGTCGCGATCCTGGCCCTTTGGGTCCGTCTCGGTCGCGGTCACGTCAGGTCAACCGCAACGCCATCCGCAACGAGGCGATCAACGGCGGCTTGTTCTGGGGCATGCTCCCCAGGATGAGCAGGCCGAGCACCTGCGCCGCCTGGTTCGGGGAACGCAGGCGAGGCTCGAAGTGCTCCCACACTACGGCACTCGTGAAGCCCAGAAGCAGCCCGAGGAAGGCGCCGATCATCGTGTTCAGCCCGATCCTGGGTTTGGCGTGCCTCGATGGAGGGCGCGCCTCGGCCAGCAGCGTGACGTTTGTATGATTGATCTGGCTGGCCAGGCTGTTCATCGACAGGCGCTGTTTGGCCATGTCATAGGCGCGCTGCGCGCTCTCGACGTCTTTTTGCAGCACATTGAGCTCGTCGCGCTGCGAGGTCATCGCCAGCACCTTGGCCTTCTGGGCATCGAACGCGGCGTGCAGTTCCTTCTCCCGCTCCAGGTTGACCTGGTTGGCGGCGTCGACGTTCTGCGCCACCTGCCGGGTCTCGGCCTTGATCTGCCTCTTCAAGCTGCGCACTTCGGCAACCGCACGCTGATGTTCCGGGTGATTGGCTCCCACGCGAGTCGAAATCTCGCGCAGGTTCGCTTCAGCGCGCGCCAGTTCGGTCCGCAGCCGTTGGATGACCGGGCTTTGCACGACGTCCGGCGCCGCGCTCTGCAGGGTGGGCGATTGCTGGGCTCGCGCGCTGGTGTCGACCCGCTGCGCCTGAACCACGGTCAGCTGGTTGGCGAGCTCATTCAGGCGGGTCAGCTCGGAATCGTATCTTTCACCGGTACTGAGTATCCCGTTCTCCAGCTGGTAGCGCGACAGTCTCGCCTCGGCTTTTTCGAGGTTCTCGCGCAGCTTCTGTGTGCTCGCGTCGAAGAATGCGACGTTGCTCCTCGCGTCCTCCGAACGCAACTCGACTTGGGTGGCGAGGAACGCCTGCACGAAGCTGTTGGCTGCTTGGGCGGCAAACTGAGGCGAACGGCCGGTGTAGCGCACCGCCGCCACGCTGCTCTCGCGGGTCGGCTTGATCTCCAGATGCTTGCGCAGCCCCAGCGCGAAATATTCCTTCGCGGTTATTTTGCCGCCCGTGTCCTTACGCCACCGGTCCAGAGCGTCCTTGTCCTCGGCGAGCTTCAGTTCCGCGATCACCTTGTCGACCACTCGATCGCTGAGGATCACGTCGGACAGGGTCGCCATGAACATTTGCACCTGCTGCGGATAAGTAGGGCCAAACGAACCGGAGATCGGTTCGGGCGCATCGATGTCGACCAGGATCTCCGCGGTCGACACGTACTCCCGCGGCATCAGCAAGCTGCCGATCAGCGCGGCTGCCGTGGTGGTGGCGAAGACGCCCAGGACGACTCGCCATCGGGCGCGCAGGGTAAGAAGCAGTTCTTCGATCGGCATTCGTCCTTCCTCCGGGTCCTGGCCAACCGTCTCTAGTACGCTCGCTGGTCGCGCAGCACCACGCCGATCGTTTGCAGGATGATCCACAGGTCGAGGCCTGGCGACCATCGGCGCAGGTACTCGATGTCGCAGGCGATGCGCTTGCTCATCTGTTCGAGATTGCTGCCACCGCGATAGCCGCGAACCTGGGCAAGACCGGTGATGCCGGGCTTTACTTTGTGGCGCAGCATGTAACTCGGGATCAGCCTGCGGTATTCCTCGTTCATCGCGACAGCGTGCGGCCGGGGTCCCACGACGCTCATTTGCCCCTGCAGCACGTTCAGGAACTGCGGCAGCTCGTCGAGCGAAGTGCGTCGGATGAACGCGCCGAAGCGGGTGATGCGCGGGTCGTCGCGGTCGGCGGCGCGGAACACGCGGTCGCCGTCCTCGGTGACGCTCATCGACCGGAACTTGTAGACCCACACGTCCCGGCCATCGAGGCCGTAGCGCCGTTGACGGAACAGTATCGGCCCGGGGCCGCTGAGCCGCACCCCGATCGCCACCGCCAGCAGCAGCGGCGATGTCAGCACCAGCACGAGCAATGCGACGACGATGTCCTCGAGGCGCTTGAGCAGCCGATTGATTCCCCTGAATGGCGTATCGCAGACGGAGATGACCGGCAGGCCGGACAGCGTCTCCACGTGGCCGTTGATCAGCGGCGTGATGAAGATGTCAGGAACGAAGTAGATCGATGCCGTCGTGTCCCGCAGGCCATCGATCAGTTTCAGGACCCGCGGCTGGCTTGCCATCGGCAGCGTGACGAACACCTGCTGGACCTTGTAGCGCTTGACGAAGTCGGCCAGATGCCTCAGCTTGCCCAGCACAGGCAGGCTGCCCATCGCGCCCAACCGCACGGGGTCGCGATCGTCGAAGAAACCGACAAAGCGCCCGCCGATGTCGCGACGCTGGAAGAAATGATTTGCCAGCCGCAGTCCGACCGCATTGGCACCGCAGATCACGACGCTGGTTTCCGACTGCAGCGCGCGCTGCGCCTGGGGCAGCATCCGGCGCGCGACGTACTGGCACCCGGTTAGAGCGAGCGGCAATCCGGTCGCCCAGGCAAGCGCCACTTTGCTCGGAAACAGGTCCACGTAACCGGTCGCGTAACCGATAAACGCCAGTCCGCCCACCACCCGCAGGGCCGTGCGCAATGCCTTGGCGAAAGCGATCCGGGGCGGATCGCGGAGCCTCATCGCACCGGGAAACGCGAATGAAAACGCGATCGTGGCGACGATGAGGTAACGCGAATCGAAGGAATCGCCCCCCAGACGCACGCACACGAACAGCCACGCTAAGGCCGCGCCCGGCTCCAGCAAAGCCTCGAACAACCGGAAGCCTGTCGGCATTCGGCGCACTACAACCGGGCGCGTCAATTGGCCTGTGGTCGGCGTGACCCTGACGGTACTGTGTTGCGAAGTCCGATGGCCGCCGGCGTCCTGCGGCAACAACCCGGCTTTGAGCATCGGCCAAGCTCCCGTGGAAGTGGTTTCTCCTTTAGGAGGATCAGGTTTTGTCGGTGCGCTGCGCGTACGACTCCCATTTGCCTGGCAGTGTGCATGCGCGACAGGGTCTGAACCATCCGGGAAAACATCTAACGGGAAACCGGGGAATCACTGCCAGATCAACCCCCGTTTTCGGGTATCAGACTGGGTTGACTAGCGCGTCTTCAGGAAATCAGTTCAGGTGTTGACCTGAATCGGAACCAAGAGTTGACCTGAACCGGAACCATGAGAATCCCGCCTGTTGCCCTGAGCGAATGTCCTCCAAAATGTCGCTGATGATTCATATTCGTTCGATGCTGGCTCGACTGAGCCTTGCGCTGCTGGCCAGCGCCGCCGCACTGCTGCCTGCCTCAAGTTGGGCAGCGGAATATCTGATCGGGCCCGGTGACGTGCTGCGGGTCAGCGTATTCCAGAATGCCGACTTGACACTCGAAACCAGGGTCGGCGAGGACGGCACGATCACCTATCCTCTGATCGGCAACGTGAAAGTCGGCGGCAGCACGATCCCCGCGGCCGAACGCCGCATCGCCCAGTTGCTTAAGGAAGGGGGTTTCGTCCTGAAGCCGCAGGTTTCGATCCTGCTGATGACGGTGCGAGGCAGCCAGGTGTCGGTGCTTGGTCAGGTGAACCGTCCTGGGCGCTATCCGATCGAAACCGCGAATATGCGGATGGCCGATGCCTTGGCCACGGCCGGGGGGATCGCCCAGACCGGGGCGGACACGGTGATCTTCGTCGGTACGCGCGAGGGCAAGCCCACGCGGCAAGTGATCGATGTGGAGAACCTGTTCAACCCGGACGCCGGCCGGGACTTCTTGATGCACAGCGGCGACATCCTGTACGTTCAGCGGGCGCCGGTCTTCTACATTTACGGCGAAGTACAGCGACCTGGCTCGTATCGACTTGAGCGCGACATGACCGTGATGCAGGGGCTCGCCGCAGGTGGCGGCCTGACCCCGAAAGGTACTCAGAAGGGATTGAGGATTCATCGCCGGAGCAACAACGGCAAGATCCAGACGCTCGAACTGGGGCTCGATGATCCGCTGCAGGCCAACGACGTGGTATACGTCAAGGAGAGTCTCTTCTAGTCGGCTGCTGTCGGTGCCGCTGTCTCACCGCAGGGTTTGCAGGTACGCCGCGTCGCTATCGAGCATTTGAAAGCGCACGTTCGTGGGGAATGACGCACTGCCGGCCTTTGGAAGAATATGAACAGGCTCCGTCCATTTCGCACGGAACCCCGATTCCAGCGCGCATTGTGAAAGCATCGGGTCGCTCGCCAGCGTGACGAGCTCGGCGATTCCCGGCGTCTGAAGAGACACCTGAACGGCGCAGTTCACCATCGCTCGCCAGTCGCCCGGGTCTTCCGAATCCACCCAGCAATCGACCAGTCGAGCTTGTTCAGCCGCAAAGGCGAGCAGGAAGTAGCCGCGACGTTCACCATTTTTTTCGAAACCGTGCAGGACCATGGGCGCGATGGGACAGTCCAGGAAATAAGTCAGCGAAGCGATGCTGCGCTCCAGCACCGTCGTGTTGGCCCTGGCACTGGGCAGCACCGATGCAATGCTCTGCACCTGCTCCCGTGCTATGCGCGGGGCGTGCCACGCACCGCAACGGACGGCTGGCGCCGCGAGGGCCCATAGTAGGTTGCGACCGAATTCGGGCAGCGTCTTCCAATTCCAGCGCGTGCGGTCCTTGATGCCGAGCAGAGGATGAAGCGCTCGCACATACAAGGTCGTGGCGCCACACGGTTGTAACCGGAAGGCCCGGAAGGCTTGTCGTGTGTATTGGCTGCCGCCGACTCCGATCAGGGCGTCGGCAAGCCCGCGGATGTGCTTCAATAAGGCGACGCCGGCTCCGACCATGCTTCGAGACGCTGCCCAGTCGATCATGTGGATAACGGTCGTGCGATGGTTGTTCCATAGGCACACACCCGGAACGATCCCGGAGTGGGCAAAGATCTGGCTCTCGTTCGCGAGGACCAGGGACCGCGCGCCAGGCCAATCAGAACGCTGCTGCCAGTACTTCCATCTGAGCCATCCTTCTACCGCGTCCGGATTGAGTCCTGCACTGCGCATCAATGCGACGATTGCCGGCTCGTCATCCGGCGTCGACGGACGGATGCGGACTTCCATCGAGCAAGTCCTTCTCTCATGCGTGGGCACGCGCAAGGCGCGCAAGCCTTACCGCTGCGCTACGACGAAAACTCATCGTCGCGCAGGGCAAAATACCTTCTCGGCAAGCGCCTGTGTCTCGGGTGAATCCCTCAAGAGTAACCGGCTGGATTCCCCTGCTGCCACCGCCATCCGTCGGCGCACATTTCCTTTACGTCTCGCGTCGCGCGCCACCGCAACAGGCGCAGCGCAAGCCCGGCGTCGGCATAGCATTCCGCCAGGTCTCCGGATCGGCGCCCGACGATCTGGTACGGCACGGGTCGGCCGGTGACTTCCTCGAAGGCCTTGACCAGTTCCAGCACGCTGGTGCCGCGGCCGGTCCCCAGGTTGATCGGGGTGAAACCAGTCGATCGAGCGCAGTAGCGCAGCGCGCTCACGTGTCCCAGCGCGAGATCGACCACGTGGAGGTAGTCGCGCACGCCGGTGCCGTCGCGCGTGGCCCAGTCGGATCCGAACACCGACAGGCGCTCGCGCCGGCCGATCGCAACCTGCGTGATGAACGGAAACAGGTTGTTCGGGAGGTCGCGCGGGTCCTCGCCGATCAGGCCGCTCGCATGCGCGCCGATCGGGTTGAAGTAACGCAGCGACACCACGCTCATCGCGGGGTCGGCCGCGCACAGGTCGCGCAGCAACTGCTCGTTAACCAGCTTGGTCGCGCCGTACGGGTTGACGGCCGAAAGCGGCATGTCCTCCGTGAGAGGCAGTTTCTGCGGGATCCCGTAGACGGTGGCCGAGGAGCTGAACACGAAGCGCTTTACGCCGGCGCGGCGGCAGGCATGCAGCAGGCAAATCGTGCCGCCCACGTTATTGTCGTAGTAGTCGAGCGGACGCGAGACCGATTCGCTCACCGCCTTCAGCGCCGCGAAGTGGACCACCGCTTCGATCGGCGCCGCGGCAAATGCGCGCTCCAGGACCGGCTCGTGGCGGATGTCGCCATCGACCCGCAGGACCGGGCGGCCCGCGATGTGCTCGACCCGGCTCAACGCCTCGGGGCTGCTGTTGGAGAAATTCTCGACGCATACAACGTCGTAACCGGCCGCGAGCAGCTCGACCAGCGTGTGGCTGCCGACGTATCCGGCGCCTCCCGTGACGAGGATCGTTGCGCGCCTGGAAGTCACGATTCGAGCAGATCCCGGAGGCCGGCCGCGGCTTCGTCAGGATGTCAGGGTTGCAGCGCCTCGTTCGGATCGACGTATTTGTGTCCGAGCGCCGCGGCCACGGCGCGATTGGTCACTCGGCCGTGGTACACGTTCAGCCCGTTTCTCAAGTGCCGGTCCTCCAGCAGCGCCCTGCGGTATCCCTTGTCGGCGAGCGCGATCACGAACGGCAGTGTTGCGTTGTTCAGCGCGAAGGTCGAGGTGCGCGGCACCGCGCCCGGCATGTTGGTCACGCAGTAATGGATCACGCCATCGACCACGTAGGTGGGGTCGTCGTGCGTGGTCGGGCGCGACGTTTCGCTGCATCCGCCCTGGTCGATGGCGACATCGACGATCACTGAGCCGGGTTTCATCCGGCGCACGATTTCGGCCGTGATCAGCTTGGGCGCGGCCGCGCCGGGTACCAGCACGCCGCCGATCACCAGGTCGGCCGACACACAGTGCTGCTCGATCGCCGCGCGGGTGGAAAACACCGTATTGAGCGGGCGGCCGAACTGACGCCACAGAGCGCGCAGGGCATCGACGTTGCGGTCGATCACCCACACGTCGGCGGCCATCCCGATCGCGATGTGCACCGCGTGCGTGCCGACCACGCCGCCTCCGAGCACGACCACCTTGGCCGGATCGACGCCCGGAACGCCGCCCAGCAGCACGCCCAGTCCCCCGTGTGCCTTCTCCAGGAAATACGCGCCGGCCTGGATCGACATGCGGCCGGCGACCTCGGACATCGGTGCCAGCAGCGGCAGCCCGCCGGATTCGGACGTGACCGTTTCATAGGCGATGCAGACGGCGCCGCTCTCGATCAGGTCGTTGGCCTGATCCGGGTCGGGCGCCAGGTGCAGGTAGGTGAACAGCACCTGGTCGGGGCGCAGCAGCTTGCGTTCGTCCGGTTGCGGCTCCTTGACCTTCACGATCATCTGCGCCTGCGCGTACACCTGCTTGCCGCTGCCGACCACGCTGGCGCCGGCCGCCTCGTAGTTCGCATCGGGCAGACCGACGCCCTGGCCGCAGCCGGCCTGGACGATGACCTGGTGACCGCGGTCGGTCAGCTCCCGCACATTGGCCGGCGTCAGGCCGACTCGATACTCGCGAACCTTGATCTCGGTGGGCACTCCGATCAGCATGGTCATCCCCTTCAAGCCGGTGTTCAGTCGAGCCGTATCCAGGTTGTTTTCAGCTCGGTGTACTTGTCGAACGCGTGCAGCGACTTGTCGCGCCCGTTTCCGCTCTGCTTGTAGCCGCCGAACGGAACCGTGATGTCGTCCTCATCGTACTGGTTCACGTGCACCGTGCCGGCCCGCAGCTGCCGGGCCACCCGGTGGGCGCGGCCCAGGTCGCTGCTCCAGACCCCGGCTTGCAGGCCGTACGAGGTGTCGTTGGCGATGGCGACCGCCTCCTGCTCGGTCTGGAAGCGGATCACCGACAGCACCGGACCGAAAATCTCCTCGCGGGCGATTTTCATCGAGCGGTCGACCTGGTCGAACACCGTGGGGGCCACATAAAAGCCGCCGGTCTCCGCGCGAACGCGTGTGCCGCCGGCCAGGCACCGTGCCCCCTCGCGCTCGCCGGACTCGATGTAACCGAGCACGGTGGCCAGCTGGGCCTGATCGACCAGAGCTCCCATTACCGTATCGGGCGCCAGAGGATCGGCCGGGGCATAGTCCGGCGCGCGGGCCACCACGCGGGCGACGAAATCGTCGGCGACCGATGCCTGCACCAGCAGCCGGGACGGAGCGTTGCACGATTCACCCTGGTTGAAGAACATGCACGCGGCGGCAGTCGCGGCGGCCCGGTCCAGGTCCCGGAAATCGGCGAACACGATGTTGGCCGATTTGCCGCCCAGCTCGTTGAAGACCCGCTTCAGATTCGAGCGTCCCGCGTATTCCAGCATGCGCCGGCCCACCCGGGTGGAGCCGGTGAACGAGATCGCATCGACGTCCGGGTGCAGCGCCAGAGCCTCGCCGGCCTCGTTGCCGAAGCCCGGCACCACATTCAGGACGGATTCGGGCAGTCCGGCCTGCAGCGCCAGCTCGGCCATTCTGAGCGCGGTCAGCGGAGATTTTTCCGAAGGCTTCAGCACCACGCTGTTGCCGGCCGCCAGCGCCGGGGCGAGCTTCCAGGCGGCCATGATCATCGGGTAGTTCCAGGGAACGATGGCCCCGACCACGCCCATCGGTTCGCGCCGGATCAGGGCCAGGGCCTCGTCGCGAGTCGGCGCGATTTCGTCGTAGATCTTGTCGATTGCTTCGGCGTACCAGCCGATGCAACGCGCCGCCGCCGGTACGTCCACCTTCAGGCTGAACTGCACGGGCTTGCCCATGTCCAGCGTCTCCAGCAGCGCGAGCTCATCGCGCGCCGCCAGCAGCAGTTCGGCGAACTTCAAAAGGACTTTCTTGCGCGCCGCGGGGGACTGGCCGCTCCAGCGCCGGTCCTCGAACGCGCGGCGCGCCCCCGCCACCGCGCGGTCGAGGTCGGCGGGGCCGCAGCGCGCCACCTGAGCCAACGTGCGCCCGTCGATCGGAGAGACGCTCGAAAAGACCTGCCCGTTGTCGGCCCAAGCCCGCTGTCCGTCGATCAACGCCCGTCCGTCCGGCTGCAGGGCGGCTGCGCGCACATGCCAATCAATAGGTGCATTCACGACCGAATCTCCTCAGGCGGGGGTGAGGGCTTCACGATAAGCCGCCGCCCGCTCCTCGGCGCGCCGGCGCTCGTTGCGCGCCATCCACAGCGAGCCCGCCAGCACGCCGATCGCAACGACCGCAACCGACAGCGTGGCCACGGCGTTGACCGTCGGGTTCAGGCCGAGCCGGGCGCGCGCGAAGATCACGATCGGCAGCGTGCTGACGCCCGGACCGTTCAGGAAGGAGCTGGTAACCACGTCGTCCAGCGAGATCGTGAACGTCAGCAGCCAGGCCGCCACTAGCGACTGTGCGATCAGCGGAAGCGTCACCAGCAGGAACACCTGGAACGGCCGGCAGCCCAGATCCATGGCCGCCTCCTCGAGCGATTTGTCCATGGACAGAAGTCGGGATTGAATCACCACGGCCGCGTAGCACGTACAGATCGAAGTATGGCCGATCCAGATCGTCACGATGCCGCGCTCGCTGAAGATGCCGAAGGCCTTTTCGCAGGCAACGAAGAACAGCAGCAGCGAAAGCCCGGTGATCACTTCGGGCACCACCAGCGGGGCGTTGATGTGCGCGATGAAGGCGGCCCGTCCGAAGAAGCTGCGGTAGCGCACCAGCGCGAAGGCCGCCATCGTCCCCAGCACGACCGATGCGGTTGCCGTCATCAGTGCGATTTTCAGCGAAGTGACGAAGGCATCGATCAACTCGGTGTCGTGCACGATCTCGTGGTACCAGCGCGTCGAAAAGCCGCCCCACAGCGTCACCATCCGGGATTCGTTGAACGAAAACACGATCAGCGTCGCGATCGGGATGTACAGGAACGCGTAGCCGAACGCGAGCCAGGCGCGACCGAAGCGGCTGTTCATGCTCCGCTTCCCCGGCCGACCCCGCGGGTCTGGTAGTGGTTGAACACGGCCAGCGGAATCAGGATCAGCACCACCATCGAGACGGCAACTGCCGAAGCCATCGACCAGTCGACGTTCCTGAAGAACTCGTCCCACAGCACGCGGCCGATCATCAGCGTGGATGGGCCGCCCAGCAGTTCCGGAATCACGTACTCGCCGACACTCGGAATCAGCACCAGCATCGAGCCGGCGATGATCCCGGGCGTCGACAGCGGCACCGTCACCCGCCAGAACGTGGCAAGGGGTGTGGAGCCCAGGTCCGCTGCCGCTTCCAGCAGGCGCAGGTCCATCTTCACCAGGTTCGCGTACACCGGCAGGATCATGAACGGCAGGTAGGTGTACACCATGCCGACCATCATCGAAAAGGGCGTGTGCATCATCCGGATCGGCGCATCGATCAGGTGCAGCCACAGCAGCAGGTTGTTCACGATGCCGTCGTCGTCCAGCAGACCTTTCCAGGCGTACACGCGCAGCAGGTACGAAGTCCAGAACGGCAGCGACACCAGCATCAGCAGCGCCGGTCGCCACGCGGCCGGCGAGCGCGCCATGAAGTACGCGAACGGGTAGCCGATCACGAGGCAGATGACCGTGTTCAGGCTCGCGAACCCGATCGAGGACAGGTACGTCAGGACATAGACCGGATCGGAAGCCAGGAACAGGTAGTTGGAGAATTTCAGCCGCAGCGTGAGTGCTCCGTCGGCCCAGGTCAGCAGCTCCTGAAAGCGCACCCCGACCGACTCCGAGACGCTGATCCTGAAAACGACCAGAAATGGCACCGAGAAAAAAAGCACCAGGAACAGGAACGGCACGCCGATCACGATGCGGCGTCCCCAGCCATGAAGAAGACGCGGTGCGTTCACCCTCACCCCCTCCCCTGTCCCGCTGCGCGGGCGAGGGGCGATCGGGCGTCGCGAGTACGTGAGGTGCTCGCAGGGGCAGGCGGTGTCGCCCCTCGCCCGCGCAGCGGGACAGGGGAGGGGGTGAGGGCGCCAGCGCCCGTCATCACTGCGTCAGCACCACCATCGAATCGGGCGCGCAGGTCGCGTACACCTCGGATCCGACCGCCATCAGACCGCTGTGTCTCTCGGTGTTCGGAACCGATACCTGCAGCCGCATGCCGCTGTCGAGCTGCACCCGGTACAGCGAGGAGGCGCCGAAATAGGCCCGCTCGGCCACTCGACCATGCATGCAGTTGAAGCGCGTATCGGCGGGTGCTTGCGGCTGCAGCTCGATCTTTTCGGGCCGCAGCGCAACGCTGAGCGACTGGCCGAGCACGCCGGTGATGCCGTGGCCGATGTAGAAGCGCCCGTGCGGCGTGGCGACAATGCAATGGTCGGTCTCGTCCTCTTCGAGCGTTCCGTCGAACAGGTTCACGTTTCCGATGAAGTCGGCCACGAAGCGGCAGTTCGGGGTCTCGTAGATTTCGATGGGGCGACCGATCTGGAGCAGTTGCCCGCTGCTCATCACCGCCATCCGGTCGGCCATCGTCATGGCCTCTTCCTGGTCGTGCGTGACCATCACGCAGGTGACGCCCACCTTCTTGATGATGTTGGACAGCTCGAACTGGGTCTGCTCGCGCAGTTTGCGGTCCAGCGCCGCCAGCGGCTCGTCCAGCAGCAGCAGCTTGGGTTCCAGCGCGAGGCTGCGCGCCAGCGCGACGCGCTGCTGCTGGCCACCCGAGAGCTGGTGCGGCTTGCGCCGCGCGCAGGGCTTCAGCTGCACCAGCGTGAGCATGCGCTCGACCTGTTCGTCGACCCGCGCGCGCGGCATCCCGTGGCGCTTGAGCCCGAAGGCGATGTTCTCCGTCACCGTCAGATGCGGAAACAGCGCGTACGACTGGAACATCATGTTGATCGGGCGGTCGTAGGGGCGCAACTTCGAAATTTCGGCGCCTTGCAGGAAGATGCTGCCGGAGTCGGGTGCCTCGAAGCCGGCGAGCAGGCGAAGCAGCGTGGACTTGCCGCTGCCCGAGGAGCCGAGCAGCGCGAATATCTCGCCGCGCGCGATCGAAAGCGTCACGTCGTCCACCGCGGTGACCTCGTCGAAGCGCTTGGTCAGGCGTTCGACCCGCAGGAAACTCGCGTCGCCCGCCGCGTTGTGCTGCATGCGTGCATCTCCCCCCGGCCAGGCGCGGTCGACGTCCGCGTTCACCGGCCTACAGCCCCGTCTTGAATGTCGTGTAAAGGCGCGTCCGCAGCCGCCGGATCTCGTTGCTGACCGCGTCCGGCGGCACCAGCTTATCCAGGTCCTCGCCCCGGATCTGCAGAGCCCGGTTTGCCAGCACGTCGGGGCGCACGTACTTGATGGCGGCCGGAACCGCGCTGGCGGCGAACACCTTGTTGACGATGCCGGCCTGCACTTGGGGCCGGTAGACGTAGCTGAACCACTTGTAGGCGTTGTCCACGTGCGGCGCATCGACCGGCATGGCCATCGTGTCGAAGAACAGCACCGCGCCGGACTTCGGAAACAGCACCTGGATGTTCTGTCCGTTCTTGGCTTCCCGCGCGCGCGCGGCGGCAATTGCGATGTCGCCGTTCCAGCCCAGCGCGACGCATACCGCCCCGGAGGCCAGCTCGTTGATGTAACCCGACGAGGAAAACAGCGTCACGTGCGGCCGGATCTGGCTCAGCATCCGGGCCGCCTCCTGGTAATCGGCGGAGTTGTTGCTGTAGGGCAGCTTGCCGATGTAGCGCAGCGCCGCCGGAAAAACTTCATCGGCCGAGTCCAGGAACGACACCCCGCAGGATTTCAAGCGACTCGCGTATTCGGGCTTGAACACCAGGTCCCAGGCGTCTTGCGGCATCGGCAGAGAACCCAGTGCAGCCTTGACCTTGCCCACATTGATTCCGACCGTGGTAAATCCCCACAGCCACGGCAGCAGGTACTTGTTGCCAGGGTCCACCTTGGCCAGCTGCTTCAGCACCCACGGATCGATGTTCGAATACGTGCTGATCCGGCTCTGGTCCAGTGGCTTGAGCAGCCCGCCCTCCAGCTGCAGCTTGGCCCAGTGCGACGAAGGCACCACGACGTCGTAGCCGGTGTGGCCGGCCACCAGCTTCGCGTACAGCGTCTCGTTGGCATCGAAGGTGTCGTAGCGCACCTTGATGCCGGTTTCCTTTTCGAAATCCGCAACCGTGGTGTCGCCGATGTAATCGGACCAGTTGTAGATGTTCAGGAACTTTTCGTCCTCGGCCCGTGCCGGCGCTGCCGCTGTCCACAGGGCGGCCGCCAGCGCAAAGGGCATCGCAGCGGCCCGCAACAGCGTGCGGGCGCGCATCGAAACGGATTGACTCATCGAGCGCTGGCCCTCGGAGTGGTCAGACGTGCAGCAGCAGATGTTCGCGCTCCCACGAGCTGATCACTTGCATGAACTCGTCGTACTCCAGTTCCTTGACCAGCCGGTAGATCGTGGCGAAGCGCTCGCCCAGCACGCCGGCCAGCTCCGGCGTGCCGGCGAGAAGATTCAGGGCCTCCGACATCGCGCGCGGCAGCTCGTAGGGCGCGCCGTACGCGTTGCCCGTGGCCTCCTCGCTCGGTTCGAGCCGCTCTTTCATGCCCAGGTAGCCGCACGCGAGCGTCACGGCCATGGCTACGTAGGGATTGGCATCGGCGCCGATCACGCGGTTTTCGATGCGGCGCGCTTCCGGCGTCGAGCGCGGCACGCGGATGCCGACCGTGCGGTTGTCCCGACCCCAGCGGATGTTGATCGGCGCAGCCGCGTGCCGCACCAGGCGCCGGTAGGAGTTCACGTACGGGGCTAGGAACGCCATCGCCGCCGGCAGGTACTTTTGCAGCCCGCCGATGTAGTGCCGGAACTTGTCGGACGGGGAGCCGTCGACGTTGGAGAAGATGTTGCGGCCGGTGCGGCGGTCGACGATGCTCTGGTGGATATGCATGGCGCTGCCCGGCTCATTGGCCATCGGCTTGGCCATGAAGGTCGCGTACATCTTGTGCCGCAGCGCCGCCTCGCGCAGCGTGCGCTTGAAGTAGAACACGCGGTCGGCCAGGTCGAGCGGATCGCCGTGCAGGAAATTGACTTCCATCTGGCCGGCGCCGATCTCGTGGATCAGCGTGTCCAGCTCCAGACCCATCTCCTCGCACCACTTGTAGATGTCCTCGAACAGCGGGTCGAATTCGTTGACCGCGTCGATGCTGTAGTGCTGCCGGCTGGTCTCGGAGCGGCCGCTGCGGCCCAGCGGCGGCGACAGCGGGAAGTCGGGATCGGTGTTCTGCGCGATCAGGTAGAACTCCACCTCGGGCGCCACCACCGGCTGCAGCCCCTCCTGCGCATACAGCTCGCGCACCCGGCGCAGCACCGAACGCGGCGCGAAGTCGACCAGGCGGCCATCGGAGAAGTAGCAGTCGTGGATGATCTGCGCGGTGCGGCTCGGCGCCGGCACCCACGGCACCACGCACACGGTGGTCGGGTCGGCCAGCAATTCCATGTCGAAATCGCTGGGCGAGATGATGGCGTCGTACTCGTCGCTGTCCGGCGCCTCGCCCGTCACCGTCATCGCCAGCACCGATTCGGCCAGGCGCATGCCGCGGTCCTGCGTGAACTTGGCGCGCGGCAGGATCTTGCCGCGCGCCACGCCGGTCAGGTCCGGCACCAGGCATTCGACTTCGTCGACCTGGTTTTCGTCGAAGAAGCGCTCCAGGTCCGACTGGGTGAAATCCGAGCGCAGCCCCATGATGCGATTCAGGCGGCGCGCGAAAGACCGGTCGCGGAAGCGGCGCCCAGGCGGCGCGCCCGCGCGGCACGGCAGGCCTCTCCGAACGCGCGGAACAGCGCCGTCGAGGCCGGGTCCTGCAGCACCTTCCACTCGGGGTGCCACTGCACCGCCAGCGCGAAGCCGGGATGGGCGCTGATATGAACGGCCTCGATCGTGCCGTCGCGCGCGCGCGCTTCGACCCGCAAGCCCGGGGCCAGCTGGTCGATCGCCTGTCCGTGCAGCGAATTCACCTGCAGCTGGCGCACGCCCAGGATCCGGTCCAGCTCGCCGCCGGCAACGATGTCGACCGGGTGCGACGGCCGGTATTGCGCATCGGCCTCGGATTGGGGATCGGCCCGATGGTCGAATCGGCCCGGCTCTTCGTGCACCGCCTGCAGCAACGTGCCGCCGAGCGCGACGTTGGTTTCCTGCAGCCCGCGGCAGATCGCCAACAGCGGCAGCGCCCGTTCGATCGCGAGCCGCACCAGCGGCAGTGTCACGTCGTCGCGTTCCTGATCGAGTGGCAATTCGGTGTCGCGGATGCTCTGGCCGAAGTGCATCGGATGCACATTCGCGGGTGAACCGGTCAGCAGGACGCCATCGGCCAGGTCCAGGAAAGCGGCCAGATCGGGATCCCCGCCGGTCGGCAGCAGCAGTGGATGGCACCCGGCCGCATCGTGCACCGCATCGGAGTATTTGCGTCCCAGTACGTGAAAAGCGTGGCCGCCCAGCATGCGGTTGTCGCACGGAATGAGCACGAAGGGCGCGCGTGCCGAGTCTGAATTCATACCTGATGAATGTCCGTCGATTGACATGAACCTAGTATTCTAGGCTTGCAACGCCAGTCTATCGAATCCCGCGCCGGGCCGGATACAGACCGAATCGGGTAAAGCTTAGCTTCCAGGAACGATCCCCACCCAATGTCCAAGTGAAGAGCGAGCGAGGTTTCCTGCTCGATTGCGACGATCCGCTTGCGCGTCATTCGTATTACGAGGCGACAGTGGATCGGGGCGATCCCTACCCGCCGCTGCAGGACGACGTCGCGTGCGATGTGTGCGTGGTCGGCGGCGGCCTGGCCGGGCTGTCGGCCGCGATCGATCTGGCCGACGCCGGCTGCACGGTCGCGGTGCTGGAGGCCAGGCAGGTCGGTTGGGGAGCGTCGGGACGCAACGGCGGGCAGGCGCTGGTCGGCCTGTCGTCGGATATGCAGGTGATCGAGCGCCAGCTGGGCCGCGAGGCCGCGCGCCGGGTCTGGGACACGACGGTCGAGGCGGTCGGGTTGATCCAGGAGCGCTGCCGGCGCTTCGGCATCGATTGCGAGTGGCGGGATGGGTTCATCGCGGCTGCGGTGACGCAGCGCAGGGCGGCCGAGCTGGCGGGTTGGGTCGAAACGCTGGCTCGCGATTACGGCTACGACCGGATCCGGCGCATCGATCGGGCCGAATTGCCGCAGTGGATCGCGAGCGGCCGCTACCGGGGTGCGGCGTTCGACGCCGGCAGCGGACACCTGCATCCTCTGAAGTACACGCTGGGGCTGGCGCGCGCCGCCGCCGGCCTGGGCGTGAAGATCTTCGAACAAACGCAGGCGATCGAGGTCCGGCCGGGCCGATTGACGCAGGTGCGCACGCCGCGCGCGAGCGTGCACTGCTCGCACGTGCTGCTGGCGGGTAACGTCTACCTGGGCGACCTGGCGCCGCGGCTCGCGGCCCGCATCATGCCGGTCGGGACCTTCATCGCGGCCAGCCGGCGGCTCGGCGCCGAGCGCGCCGCGCAGCTGATTCCGAGCGGGGCGGCCGTAGCCGACACGCAGTGGGTGCTCGACTATTTCCGCCTGTCGCGCGATCACCGGATGCTCTTCGGCGGACGCGTCAGCTACAGCAGGATCCTGCCGCGGCGGTTGCCACAGGCGATGCGGCGCCGGATGGTGGATGTGTTTCCGCAGCTCGCCGACGTTGCGATCGAATTCGCCTGGGGCGGGTACGTCGACATCACGATGAACCGCGCCCCCGACTTCGGGCGCGTTGCCCCCAACGTCTATTATTTGCAAGGCTTTTCCGGGCACGGGCTGGCGCTGACCGGACTGGCCGGGCGCATCGTCGCCGAGGCCATCGGCGGCACGGCCAGCCGTTTCGATCTGTTCGCCGCGATCAAGCACCGCGAATTTCCCGGCGGACCCTGGCTTCGCACGCCGTTGCTGGTTGCCGCGATGGCGTGGTACCGGATCCGAGACTTGCTGGGGTGAGCTCACCGCTACGCGGGCGAGGGGCGACCAGGCACCGCAAGCGCGTAGGCGTACGCACACGCACACGATATCGCCCCTCGCCCGCGCAAGCGGGAGAGGGGCGGGGGTGAGGGTGCCGAAGAACCGGACCCTTCCTTTTGTCAACAGTTTGTATGAACTAGAACCTTCTCTTCTCCAAGGTGTCTCAGCCTCAAAAGCTGGCCTGCTAGTCAGAGCTTGAGCAAAGGGGACGTGATGAAGAACCGGCGAGCGCACAACCTTCTGCGACCAGCCGTATTCGCGCTGGCTCTGCTGCAAGCCGGGGCCGCACTGGCATCGGAGACCTGGTACCAGTGGGTGGACTCGCAGGGCACGGCCCATTTGGACAATCATTCGCCCGGGGCGGGGATCGCGTACCAACCGGTGGCAGTACCCGAATCGATTCATTGGGCGGCTCGCCCTGATATCCCTGCGCCAGTCACCGACGCGTCGAGTCGTCTTGTAGCGAACGTATTCGCGCAAGCGCCTGACTCCGTCTACCCGGTCGTGCTTGGGGCCTCCGGCCTGCCAGAAACCCCCGCGACCGTCTCCGGATCGGCCGTAGCGATTTCAGAAAACATGTTGCTGACCAATTGTCTCGTGACCGATTCGGGCGGGCGAGACGTGCTGATCGGTGTCGGCGGAATTGACAAGCTCGTCACGGCGGAGCTCGTTGGTCGGGACTACCCGATGGGTCAATGTGTCCTCAGTGTCCGGGGTGTGCGGTTACACCCCGCGGCGGGTGTGCGCCGATTCGATACGTTGGAACTTGGTGAAACGGTCTACGCCATCGGTAATCCTGCGACACGATCGGTATTTCGAGCGGAGCTATCGGGCTTGCAGGTCTTTGACCGCGCCCGTTACCTGCTGACGACGGCTCCAATTTCCTCAACCTCGTCCGGTAGTGGGCTGTTCGACGGCCACGGCAATCTGATCGGGATCATCTCCTGGATCTGGTGGGATTCTCAATCGGTCCAAGTCGTCATTCCGGCCGAGGACTTCTGGAGGTGACGCACTTGTTCGAGGCGCAACCAATCGCGGTAGCGCTGACGCAGAACCTTCTGCGCTGGATCGCCCCTCGCCCGCGCAGCGGGAGAGGGGAGGGGGTGGGGGCCGAGCGCTATCGCCGCCTCAAGTCCATCCGCGCTGCCTCACATCCCTCAGCGTCAAATCCAGGCTGCGCCGGATCAGCCCGATCATCTCGTCGATCTGCTCGTGTGTGATCACCAGCGGCGGAGCGATGATCATCCGCTCGCCCACCGCCCGCATCACGACGCCGCTGTCGAACATGTGACCGCGGCACACCATCCCGACCTTCAGGTCCTCGGCGAAGCGCTCCAGCGGGACCTTCCTCTTCACCAGTACCAGCGCGGCCATCATCCCGCACGCTTCGGCCTGACCCACGAGCGGATGGTCCTGCAGCGCCTCGAAGTGCCGCTTCAGGTATGGCCCGACGTCGTCGTGGACGCGCTGCACCAGGTGCTCGCGCTCGATGATGGCGATGTTCTCGTTGGCCACCGCGCAGGCCACCGGGTGTCCGCAGTAGGTGAAGCCGTGCGCAAATTCCTCGCCCTTGTCGATCATGACCTTGGCCACGCGTTGTCCCACCAGCACCCCGCCCAGCGGGATGTAGCCGGAGGTGACGCCCTTGGCGAACGTGATCAGGTCGGGCCGGGTTCCCATCCGCTCGCAGCCGAACCAGTGGCCCAGGCGGCCGAAGCCGCAGATCACTTCGTCCGACACCAGCAGGATCCCGTAGCGATCGCAGATGCGCTGGATCTGCGGCCAGTAGGTGGGCGGCGGGATGATCACGCCGCCCGCGCCCTGCACCGGCTCGCCGATGAACGCGGCCACGCGGCCGGCGCCCAGCTCCAGGATTTTCTCCTCGAGGCGCTGTGCCGCCAGCAGGCCGTACTCGTCGGGCGGCATTCCGGCGCCGTTTTCGAAGTGGTAGGGCTGCTCGATGTGCGTGATGTTCGGAATCGGCAGATCACCCTGCGCGTGCATCGTATCCATGCCGCCCAGCGACGCGCCGGCCACGGTGCTGCCGTGGTAGGCGTTGCGCCGGCTGATGATCACCTTGCGCTGCGGCTGTCCCATCAGGTCCCAGTAGCGCCGCACCATCCGCACCACCGTGTCATTGCCTTCGGAACCGGATCCGGCGAAGAACACGTGGTTGAACTGCGGCGGCGAAATCCGGGCCAGCGTGGCCGCCAGCGTGATGGCCGGCACGTTGGAGGTGTTGAAGAAGCTGTTGTAGAACGGCAGCGTGTTCAGCTGGCGGTACGCTGCGTCGGCGAGCTCGCGGCGGCCATAGCCGACGTTGACGCACCACAGCCCGGACATGCCGTCCAGGATCCGGTTGCCCTCGGAGTCCCAGACATAGATGCCGTCGCCTCGCACGATGACGCGCGAGCCGGTCTGGGCCAGCAGCTTGTAATCCGTGGCCGGATGCAGGTAGTGCGCGCTGTCGACCGCCTGCAGGGCCGCGGTGTCGTAGTGGGGCGCGGCGGGTGCACCCGATGGACCTGTCTTTTCGAAGCTGGCGTGCATGTGCGGTGTCCCGTCAGACGTGCAGCAGAAGGTGCTCGCGTTCCCACGGGCTGATCACCTTCATGAATTCGGCGTACTCGAGCTCCTTGACCGCCAGATACACGTCGATGAACGGCTTTCCGAGCACCTTGTGAAAGGCGGTACAGGCGCGCAGCTCACCCAACGCCTCCGACAGGCTGCGCGGCAGCTCGTAGTCGAGCGAATAGGCGCTGCCGGTGTTCTCGGGGGTGGGCTCCAGCCGTTCACTGATGCCGAGCCAGCCGCACGCCAGCGTGGCCGCAATCGCAAGATACGGATTGGCGTCGGCGCCGATCACACGGTTTTCCACGCGGCGGTTCTCGGGGGTCGATCCCGGGATCCGGAACCCGACGGTCCGGTTATCGTGCCCCCACTGGATGTTGATCGGCGCGGCGCCGTGGCGGACGATGCGTCGGTAGGAATTGACGTACGGTGCCACCAGCGCCATCGCCGCCGGCATGTACTTCTGCAGTCCGGCCAGGTAGTGGTTGAAGATGCTCGAGGCCGAGCCGTCCGGATTGCTGAAGATGTTGCGCCCGGTTTTGGCATCGAGCAGGCTCTGGTGGATGTGCATCGCGCTGCCCGGCTCGCCCTGCATCGGCTTGGCCATGAAGGTCGCGTACATCTGGTGGCGCAGTGCGGTCTCGCGCAGCGTGCGCTTGAAGTAGAACGTCTGGTCCGCCAGCTCCAGCGGGTCGCCGTGCAGGAAGTTGATCTCCATCTGTCCGGCGCCGACCTCGTGGATCAGCGTGTCCACGTCCAGCTCCATCGACTTGCAATAGTCGTAGATCTCTTCGAACAGCGGATCGAATTCGTTGACCGCGTCGATGCTGTAGGCGCGACGGACGGTCTCGGCCCGGCCGCTGCGGCCGATCGGCGGCGCCAGCGGCATGTTCGGGTCCACGTTCTTCGCGACCAGGTAGAACTCCAGCTCGGGCGCCACCACCGGCTCCCACCCCTTGTCGCGATACAGGCCGAGCACGCGCCGAAGCACGGTGCGCGGAACGAAGTCGGCCGGCTCGCCGTTCGTGCGGAACGCGTCGTGGATGATCTGCGCGGTCGAATCGGCGGCCCACGGAACCAGGCACGCGGTACTCGGATCGGGACGAAGCACCAGGTCGTGGTCGGTGGCCGCGATCACGGCCCGGTAGGAGGCATCGTCGCCGGGCTTGTCGCCGTTGACGGTCATCGCCAGCACGTCTTCGGGCACCCGCATGCCGCGGTCTTCGGTGAACTTTTCGCGCGGCAGGATCTTGCCGCGTGCGACGCCGGCCAGATCGGGAACCAGGCACTCGATCTCGGTGATCCGGTTCTCGTCGAACCAGCGATCCAGGTCTTTCTCGGTGAAGCTGCTGCGTTTGACCATTGCGCTCATGATGCATTTACCTCGATTGCTCGCGCCACCCTGGGCGGCGACACCGCCTGTGCCTGCGAAGCGGCGGGACCAGGCGGCAGACGTATAGCTGCCAGACCCGCACGGATCCGGCCGCCGAGTTCAGGCTGCTGCCGGCCGTCGGGATGTCAGGGGCCGCGCCGCCTTCGGCGCACGCCGCGTCCCTGGGGCTTCAGACCGCAGGTGCGGCGTGAGCTCTTGGCCCTTTGGAAGGTCGGCATGATGGCGGCTCCCGGACCGCACGGCCGTGGCCGCTGCCGGTTTCCGGGTTGTTTTGTATCCGGCTAATGAAATGGATTTTAGCCGCAATTGGTATTATATGGAGATCCACTATTGGCGCTTCGATGGGGCCACTTAAGACGGCCACGGGAGGGAAATTCACGTGCGCCACGCTGCGCCAACCGACGAATTGCTGCGGGCCGCCCTGGCCGACGCGCAGGCGATGGGCGAACTGCCCAGGTACCGGATCCTGTACGAGGCGGTGCGGCGCGCGATCCTTTCCCAGCAGCTGATCCCGGGGGCGCGGCTGCCGTCCACGCGGGAGCTGGCGCGCGATCTGGGGCTGTCGCGCAACACGGTGCTGTCGACGTTCGAGGCGCTGCTGGCCGAGGGATACATCGTGGCGCGTACTGGAAGCGGCACTTTCGTCGCGCACGCGGCAGCGCCGCCCAAAGGGCGAGGTCGCAAAGCGGCTGACCCGGCGCGCTCGGCTTCGGGGTCGGTGCGGGCTGGGCCGGAGGCGTTGTCGCGGCGGGGATCTCGCCTGGCGCGCTTCCAAGGCGGGCGCCGGCTCGAAATTCTGCCGATGTGCGGCGCCGAAGCCGATTTCACGCTGTTTCCGCTGAAGCAGTGGCAGCGGCTGCAGAGCCGGCAACTGCGGCAGGGCCATCTGGAATTGCTGGACTACGCGACCAAGGGCGGCTTTGTTCCGCTGCGCCGTGCGATTGCCGATTATTTGCGCACCTCGCGCGCGGTGCGGGTCGATGTCGAGCAGGTGGTGCTGACCGCCGGCACCCAGCACTCGCTGGACCTGTGCGCACAGCTGCTGGCCGATGTGGGCGACACCGTCTGGATGGAAGAGCCCGGCTACTGGGGCGCGCGGTGCATCTTCGAGTCCTGCGATCTGAAAGTCGAGCCGGTCGGGGTCGATACCGAGGGCATGAACCCCGATCTGGCACCGCGTGCCAGCCGGCCGCGCCTGATTTACCTCACCCCGTCCAACCAGTATCCGATGGGAGTCGCAATGAGCCTGGCGCGGCGCCGCTCGCTGCTGCAGATCGCGGCGCGCGAGCGGGCCTGGATCATCGAGGACGACTACGACAGCGAGCTGCGCTACAGCGGCCGCCCATTGGCCAGCCTGCAGGGCCTGGATGCCGGGCAACGCGTCGTCTACCTAGGGACCTTTTCAAAGGTCTTATATCCCGGCATCAAGATCGGCTACATGGTCGTTCCGGCCGCGCTGGCCGAGTCTTTCCAGAGCGCGCTGTACGATCTGCAGCGGCCGGGGCAGTTGACAGTGCAGGCGGCGCTGGCCGATTTCATCGAACGCGGCTACTTCGCGACCCACATCCGCCGCCTGCGCCAGGCCTACGGGGAGCGGCGCGAATTGCTGGTGGGCGCGTTGAGCTCGCACCTTGGGAAGGTGGCGCAGATCACGTCGCAGCCGGCCGGGTTGCATCTGGTGATAGGTCTTCCGCAGGCGTGCGACGACGAGCACCTGGCGGCCCAGGTAGCGCAGCGGGGCACCACGGTGCGGGCGCTGTCGCAGTACTTCATCGGCCCTGCCGCTGCGCGCGGGCTCGTGGTCGGTTTCGGATACGCGCCGCCGGACAAGCTCGCCATCCACGGCCGCCTGCTGGGTCAGGCGGTGCGCGCGGCTACGGCGCCTCAGCCGGCAGGCCGGGACGCGAGCCGGCCGCAAAGGTAGGTCCACACGAACGTGGCCGCCGCCAGGCTCGTGATCTGCGCGTGGTCGTAGGCGGGCGCGACTTCCACGCAATCCATCCCGACCCAGTTGGCCCCGTCAAGGGCTTCCAGCAGCGTCAGGACCTGGGCGCTGGACAGCCCGCCTGCCTCGGGAGTGCCGGTGCCCGGCGCGAAGGCCGGGTCCAGGACGTCGATGTCCAGCGTCAGATAGACGGGTGGCTGATCCGGGCGAGCGATCCGGGCCCGCACCTCGCCGATGACGTCGGCCAGTTGTTGCTCGTTTTCACGCCCGCGCAGCTCGCGCGCCGAAATCACGCGGCCGCCCGCGCGAGCGACCAGCTCGCGCACCTGCGGCGCGGCCGGCGACCGGATGCCGATCTGCACGGTGGCCTCGGGGATCACGAGTCCTTCGTGAATCGCTTCGCGCATCCAGGTACCGTGCCCGGACGGCTCTCCCAGATGATCGCTCCAGGTATCGCAGTGCGCGTCCAGGTGCACGATGGCCAGCGGCCGGCCCCACGCGGCGCGGTAGGCGCGCAGGATCGGCAGCGTGATCGAGTGGTCGCCGCCCAGCCAGCACAGGTGGTGGGCCGCCAGCAGCGGGGCGGCCGCCGCCTGCAGCGCGCTGCGCTGCCGTTCCAGCGAGGTCGTCGGCAGCGCCAGGTCGCCCAGGTCGACCAGCGCCTCGCGCGGCGAACACTGGTACAGCGGGTGGATGGCATCGCACAGCATCCGGCTCGCCGCGCGCATCGCCCCCGGCCCGAACCGCGCGCCAGGCCGGTTGGTGACGGCGCCGTCGAACGGAACGCCGACGACGGCAAAGCGCGCGGCCTGCTCGTGGCGGCCAACGCCGAGGAAGGTGTTGTCGGACGAGTACGCCGGCGTCAGGGGTTGCATCGCACAGGCGAGAGGCGTTGGATCGCCCCTCTCCCGCCTTGCGGGAGAGGGGACGGGGTGAGGGCGCCTTACATCCGGTAGATCGCGGTCAGCCCGATCGTGCGCGGCCGAAACGTGTAGTTGCGCATCAGCACGCCCTGGCTCAGCGCCGCGGTGGGATCGATGTCGGTGTGCGAATTGGGCCCGCCCGGCGGCAGCAGCGGGTGCGCGTCGAACAGGTTGTCAACGAAGGCCGACACGTTCCAGCCCCGGTACGTGGCGCCGGTGCGCAGCGTGACGAACCTGGTGGCGGGCGGCGTGTAGGCGAACGGGTCGAATACGGTCGGACTGACCCCCGGGTCCTCGGCCGCGGTCTTTAAATGGCTCTTGCTTTGGTACTGCAAGTCCACGCGGATATACGACGGCAGGCTCAACGCGCTGAACTCGTACAGCGCGCCGATGGCGATCGTCCACGGGGGAGACGCGACGCCCGAGTCGCCCACCACCGCGTCGCCGGCGCGCGCAATCGGCGCCCCGCCCGGCACCAGGCTCGCGTCCTGGTCGAAGGTTGCCCGGGTATAGCCAATCGCCGACTCGAACGACAGCGAGTCCGTGGCGGCCCAGTCGGCCTGCAGGTCGAAGCCCTTGGAGACCGCATTTCCGACATTGGTCGTGAACTGGAACCCGCAGCCCGGAAGGTAGACGTTCTGCTGGATGTCGTTCCAGTTGATGTAGTACACGCTGGAAGCGAGTTTCAGCGATCCGAACAGCTTGTTTTTGGCGCCGATCTCGTAGCTCTTCACGCGGTCGGAGTTGTAGGTTGCCGGCGACGAGCTGGTCGCGCTGACCGGGAAACCCAGCGTCGTGAACGTCGAAGGGCACAGCTGGGACGCGATGGGCGGGTTGTCGCCGCCGGTGCGAAACCCCTTCGCGAACGTGAAGTAGTACAGGTCGTCCGGATCGGCTTGGAACGAAACGCCCAGCTTCGGGGTGAACGGTGTCTCCAACTTGTTGCCCGTATTGAATCTCGGACCACCATTCTGGGCGCCGTCGGCATAGTGACTGAAATTGAACGCCGTCTTGGCGATGCGAATGCCGGCCGTGAACTTCACCCGCTGGGTGACGTTGTAGTTGGCTTCGCCGAACAGGGCCACTTGGCGGTCGTGCCCCGTGTTGAAGTTGTAGTAGGAGTAACCGCCCTTCACCAGCGGAGCGCCAAAGGACGCGGTCCCCAATGCGGGCGTACCGGTCGTGGGGTCACACGGGGCTCCGGCAGGGCATTCGACAAAGAGGCTCGGGAACAGCGCGTCGAGGAACGGGTCGTAGATCTCCTCCAGGCTGACCTGGCGGGTGAACTGGTAGAACACCCCGGTGGTCCACGTCACGCGCGCATTCGGATCGTTCGATTGCAGCCGCACTTCTTCGGTGAAGCTCCTTTGTTGGTTGATGACCGTGGCCGGCGACCGGTAGAACTGGACCCCAGGCGGCAGGTGCAGGCCGAACTTGTCGACCAGCGGGTACAGGCTGTTGTTGGTGAACTCCAGGTTCGGGTCGAACTGGTTGGCGCCCGTAATGCCGGTGCAAGGGGTCGTGGTGCAATCGACCGAGCGGGTCCCCAATGTCTGGTAGTAACCCAGGTTGTACAGCGTGCCCTCGTAGCCGCTCGCATCGTCGCGCGTGTAGTAAGACGTGTTCGAGATCAGCGACATGCTGCCCAGGTCCGCTTCGGCCTTCAGCACCGGCAGGAAGTAGTGATCCGGCTCGGGCCGCCCGGACGGGTCGGCGTTCAGGAACCTGTGGCTGCCCGGGTCCGACCGAACGGTCTGCCCGTTGGCGCCCTGGTCCTGCGGCCAGAACACCGAGATGTCATTGCGATTGCGATGCTGGTACAGCAGGCTGGGCGTCAGCGTGATGTCTTGCGTCACGGCCCACTTGGCCGCCAGCCGGGCGACGTAGGTGGCGTCCCAGTTGTCCCTGGACGCGACGGTGGCCAGCGTGAACGGATCGATCCGGTCGATCCAGCCGCCGTCGCGCCGGTACCAGATGCTGGCGCGCACCCCGAGCGTGCCTTCGATCAGCGGCACGCCGCCGGCGATGCCGGCCTCGTAGCTGGGGTCGCCGCCCTGGGTGAATGAGACTTCGCTGCGCGCGTACACGCTGGACTTGCTCAGGCTCGGCTGGGTCAGGATGTAGCGGACCGTGCCGCCTTCGGATCCGGCCCCGAACAGCGTACCCTGCGGCCCGCGCAGCACCTCGACCCGCTCCAGGTCGAACGTCTTAGGCAGCGTGTCGTCGGCGTTGAAGCCGAGCGAGTGGATCTGGATCGGCGTGTCGTCGATGTAAATGCCGGTGGTGCCGGAGCCGCCCGAGGACGAGATGCCGCGGATCGAAATCGAATTGGTGCCGGTTCCGGTCGCGTCGATCGTCACCCCCGGGGTGAAGCGCGCCACGTCGGTGAAATCCTTGATGCCCTTTTCGTCCATCGACTCCTGCGTGAACGCGCTGACGCTGACCGGGACCTTGCTGAGCGCGGCTTCGTGCCGGGTTGCCGTGATCACGATCTCCTGCAGGGCGCCGGGCTGCGCAACAGGCGGGGTAGCGGTCGGGGCCGGTGGCGCCGGGGCCTGGCTGTCCGGGCCTGCCGACTTGATCTCGGCGGGTGGTTCAGCGCTTGCCTGTGCATGCGCCGGCGGCAACGCGGCGCCGGCAAGAAGCGCCGCCGCCAGCATGCCCCGCGCCGAGGCCGTAGCAAGCGGCACGTTGGGTCGCTTCATATCCCCCTCCTGGTGCATCCCTGTTCTTGTCCTTGGGGCACACGGCAACACTCATAGCGTTTGACTGGAACCGTGCATGGCCGCTGTGATGGTACCTCCATTTTTTACAACCCTCACCCCCGTCCCCTCTCCCGCGTGCGCGGGCGAGGGGCGACCCACCGCCCGTCATTTAACGCGGACGCTCAGCGCAGCGCTGCGGGATCGCCCCTCGCCCGCGCAGCGGGAGGGGGGACGGGGGTGAGGGTGTCGTGATTCCGTCCACTCAATGCCGGCTGCTGGCGTCGATGAACTCGGCCAGGTCCGCCTTCATCTGGTGCAACGAGGGCGTGTGCACGTACATCATGTGGCCGGCCTCGTAGTACTTCATCTGCACGTGATCGCGCAGCGATGCCGGCAGGCCCAGATGCGCGACCACGTACTCGGTCGCGAAAAACGGCGTTGCCAGGTCGTAGTATCCATTCAGAATCAGAGCGCGCAGACCCGGGTTCAGCGTCATCGCGTGTCCCAGATCCGGGGTCGTGTTCACCAGCGGTTGAGGGAATTGGCCCACGGGCGGCCGGTGTTCCCATTTCCACTGTCTCCACAGCTCGAAGTGCGTCGGGCGGTAGGTGCGCTCGCGCGGCGCGTTCAGGTCCCGATAGTAGTAGTCCAGGAAGGCCGCGACGAAGGCGGGCGCGATCCCGGTCGATTGCGGGTCGTAGTGCATTTCCTTGGCGAGCGGATCGATCGTGGGTCCCTTGAAGCGCCCATCGAGTCGGCCGACCGTCAACTCCTGCGCCGCCAGCAGCTGCTTGGCGAACATGGCCTCCGAGACCCGGAAGCGCGCCGCTTTCAGATAATCCGGCGACAGCCCCGTGTATTCGTGAAGACGCGCCGCGAGCTGGTCGCGTTCCTCGTCGGTGAGCGCATCGCCCTTCGTCAGCGCCGACAGGTACGGGCCGACTGCGAAGGCGCGGGCATCCTCGAGCAGGGGCTTCAGTTCGCGTGAGGCCGGAATCTGGTGGTGATACCAGGCAACTGCCGTGTACGCGGGCAGATAGAACGGATAGGGACGGTCGTTGCCCGTGATGGCGAACAGCGCCTCGATGTCGGTGGCGACCGACACCAGGATCACGCCGTTGAAGTCCATCGACCAGCGCTGCTGCAGCGCGTCGACGACGCCGGCGGCGCGCGTGGTGCCGTAGCTTTCGCCGAGCAGGAACTTGGGGGAGCGCCAGCGTTGCTGGTCGGTCACGTATTGCGCGATGAAGCGCGTGACCTGGTCGACGTCGGCATCGACTCCCCAGGACTCCTCGTCCTTGTGACCGCACACGGCGTGACTGACGCCGGTGCCAACCGGGTCGATCATCACCAGGTCGGTGCGATCCAGGATGCTGTCTTCGTTATCGACCACGGGGTAGGGAGCCGGCGGCGTCGGGGCGGCGTCGACCGTTACGATCCGGCGCGGGCCCAGCACCCCCATGTGCAGCCACATCGACGAAGAGCCTGGGCCGCCATTGAACGCGAACGTCAGCGGGCGCCGGCCCGGATCGCGCACATCGACCTGTGTGTACGCGATGTAGCCGATGCTCGCCACCGGCTTGTCCTCGGCGTTGCGCAGGATCAAAGTGCCCACCGCGGCGCTGTAGTCGATCGTCGAGCCGCCGATCGTCAGGCGGTGCCGGGTCACCGTCTGCTCGGACTTCGGTTCCGGCACCTCCTTGCCCTTCGGATCGTCGCCCGGGCAGGTCGGTGCCGGCGGGCGCTCCGCGGCCGCCACCGCCGGTTTGTCGTCTGCCTTGCTGTCGGCCAGCAGCGGCTGCACCGCGAGCGATGCGACCAGCATGGCCAGCGCGGTCGGCAGGTGCCCTGTTCTCATGTTTCGCCCCCTCGTTCAGCTACCCGGTCAATCGGACGGGACCTCGATGATCGCTTTCACGGTCCAGCGGTCCGCATCGTCCCCGAACCCTCGCCCGACGCCGAAATTGAACGGTGTACTCCAGGCCGAGCGCGGGCCAATCGACGACGGACCGCGCGATTTTCAGCGCGGGCGCAAAGTCCGGTGGATGACTGTGATCGGGACCGGCGGCCCGATCGGCTCACTTCAGCCGATCAACCGCCTCGCGAAACTTCTGCGCGTCCTTGGCGTCGCCGATCTCGGGCGCAAGCCGCTCGACCAGCGCATCGAGGTTCGCAACCCCCCCGGCGAGCTTCTCCTCGACCAGCAGACCGGCCATTGGACCGACATACTCGGTCAGGATGGCCTTCACGCGGGAGATCTGGGCGGCGGGAATGTTGGACGGTGGTCGCGTCATGTTGCGCGTCTCCAGGCCGGATCGCGCGCGCGGGAGCTCGCCGATCCTTCCGCCCTCGACCTCCGGCGGCAGGGTGACCGGGGCGCCGGTTTGGAGCGTCTCCGGCTCGAACGCGTCGCCCGACAACACCGACGACAACGCATCGGCGTTGCTGCCCGACAGCATCCGCGACAGCAGGCCCAGCAGGACGCGCTCGTTGGGCAGATCGTCGTCCCGCATCACATCCGGGTCGGCGCGGAATGTGGCCGATTTAGCCACCGCATTGGAGGCGAGCTCGGCGGCCCCCTTGCCGCGGCGAGGACCGTAGCCGACGTGCACGATCCTGCCGGCTTCGACACCGATCCGAATCTGACGGCCGTCGAATGTCACGACAAACAATTGCCCCGTCGAGTCCCGGCTTTGAACGCGCAGCAACAGTTCCAGAGGCGACATGGCACACCACCCTCAGGTCATCGAACCCATCGATCGTTCACGCCCCCTCGGTCTTGGTCAGGCGCTCCATCGCCAGCCTGAGGCTTCGAGTCATCCGCTCGATGGCCCTGGATAGCGCTCCTATCTCGTCGCGACGATCCGTGCCCGGGATCTCATGGTCGAAATGGCCCCGACTCATGTCATCGGCGATCGTGGTCAGGCGCACCAGCGGCCGCGAAAGCCCCGGCGCGAAGATCGCGGCGAACGTCGCGGCCAGCAAGGTGGACACCAGCAGCAGCACCCCCATCAAGCGGTCGGTGTCGGCCACCGGCTGCAGCACCTCGGCCTCGTCCATCTGCACGGCGACCAGCCATCCGAAGCGGATCGGCTGCAACACCGCGATCGTCGCCCGTCCATCTTCGGCCTTGTAGCTGAGCTTGCCGCCGCGCGCGTTCTCGCGCTCCACGAACAGCGGATGCTTGCTCCAGTCGCGCAGGTCCTTGTCGAACACGGCGCCGGTCATCCCCGCCAATTTGCCGTCCGGGAACAGCAAAATGGCGCGCCCCGTATCCCCGATGCGCGTATTGGCCAGCTGATCGGTGAGCTCGTTCAGTCCGTTGGTCTTGGCCAGCACCCCGGCCACTTTGCCCTGCTCGTCCTTGATCGGCACCCCGAAAATCCAGGCCGGGCGGTTCGTGGTCCGGCTGATGGCGATGATCTGGCCCAGCGGCTGACCGGACATCGCGGTCTTGAAGTAAGGCCGATCCGCGTAATTGATCGGTGCCAGGCTGTCGGAGCGCGCGAGCGACATGCCGTCGGGACTGACCGTGAACGCCAGTTGCGTCCACGGCTGATGGGTCGCGATCGCGATCAGGACCGGCCGTTGCAGCTCGGGCAGCATCGAGCGCATCGCGATCGTGTCGGCGTGCTCGGACAGCGACTCGAAGTTGAGCCGAAGCCAGCCGTCCGCTCGCCATGCGATCTGCGCGGCCTCGTAACGCAGCCGCGCTTCGGCCAGCCGTTCTGCATTATCGGTGGTCACGTTACGGGCGAAGTACCAGGTCGCCAGCAACGGGATCAATGCGGCCACAAGGAGCCCGAAGAAAAACCGCCAGAACAAGGTCAACGCAGGAAGCCGTGGCATGGTTCGGTGATCAGTCAAATAAATATGTCAAAGAGTCAATGAGTCAAGGACTTGGCCTGCCGTTATCGCATGCAATGTGATTGAATGTCAAAGGTCCAACTACCGCATCCTAGTCAACAATGGGGGAGTGGAATTGGTGGGCCGTGCAGGATTCGAACCTGCGACCAACGGATTAAAAGTCCGCTGCTCTACCACCTGAGCTAACGACCCGTCGGGCAGGGCGCCGCAATTGTTTTTTGGTCTTCAGAATGGCCGGCGCGGCGTAACCAGGCATTATCCGAGGCGCCGCCAGCGGCGTCAAACCTATTAACGTGGTCGAGCTACTTGGTACCCAATGAAGCCAGGCGCTCCTTGGCCAGCTTGGCTGCGTCCGAATCAGGGAAATCCGCAATGATCCGGCTCAGCGTGGCGCGCGCCGATTTCTTGTCGTTCAATTCGATCTGGCTGGCCGCGACGTTCAGCAGCGCATCGGGCACCCGGGGCGAATCGGCAAAGCGGTCGATCAGCGCTTGCTGCGCCGCGATGGCCGACCGGTAGTCCTTGATCGCGTAATACGAGGTGCCCAACCAGAACTGCGCGGCCGCTGCGTACGGCGACTGCGGATAACGGGCCAGGAAGGCCGATAGGCCGCCGACCGCCGTACGGAAATCGTTGGCTTTGAACAGTGCCATCGCCGACTCGTACGCGGCCTGTTCGTCGCGGTCGACCTGAACGCTCTTGCCCTCGACCGTGACCGAGGTGGGCTCGAGGCGCTTGATCCGGGCGTCCAGATCCGAGTACAGGTCATGATTGCGCTTCTGCAGGGTCGCGACGTCGTTGGTGAGCTGCTCGATCAGACCGCGCAGCTTGGCCAGCTCCTGGTGCAGTCCGTCGAACTGCGCGCCCGCCTCGAGCTGGCCGCGCTGGATGGCCTGCACCAGGTTGTCGATGCGGTCGATCCTCTGCGACAGCTCATCGATCCGCGCGCTGTGTTCCTTCTGCAGCTGCGCGACCTGATCGCGCAGGTCGACGATCGCCTTGCGCGCCTCCTCGTCGCCAAACAGCGCCTGCGACGGCGCCGCCACGCTCAGGAGCAGGGCCAGCAGCCCAACCGACGAAATGCGCATCGCGCCCGATCAACTCAGCGGTAGACGATGTCGGCCCGACGGTCCTCGGCCCACGCGGCTTCGTCGTGGCCCAGTGCCTTGGGCTTTTCCTTTCCGAAGCTGATCGTCTCGATGCGCGCCGCCGCAACTCCGACCAGCTCCATCCGTTCACGCACCGCATCGGCCCGCCGCTGGCCCAGCGCCAGGTTGTATTCGCGCCCGCCGCGCTCGTCGCAGTTGCCCTCGATCCGGACCTGTCGCGCGTTGTGCTCGACCAGGTAGCGGCCATGCGCTTCGATCAGCGGCTGGTAGTCGACCTTGATCAGTGACTTGTCAAAATCGAAGTAAACGCTGCGCTTGGCCAGCACCCCGACAGGATCATTGAGCGGATCAACCGGCGGCGGAGGCGGCGCTTCGACCTTGGCCACCGGAGGCGGCGCGGGCGCCGGCGCCGGAGCCGGCGCCGGTGGCTTGCTCTGCTCAACCACCGGTGCGGGCTTTTCTTCCAGCTTGGTGCTGGCGCACCCGGAAACCAGAAGCGCCGTCGCCGAAGCGGTGAACAGGATGCGCATCGATCTCATCATCATTCTCCTGAATGGGTTCATCCGATCATCCGACCCGCTGCCGGGGCCGGCTCACTTTACGAGGGGTCCCCAACAGGGTTCCCGGATATCGCCGTTCGGACCCGTGATCCTGGCCCGCGCCCGGCCGTCGGTCGATGCCAGTGCGAGGATGCCGCGCCCGCCCACTTCGGTCGCGTAGAGTAGCAAACGGCCGTTGGGCGCAAAAGTCGGCGACTCGTCCCTCACGGTATCGGTCACGGTCAGCTCCTGGTTCAGTGCGATGTCCAGCACTTCGATCTGAAACAGGTCATTGCGCCGGGACACATACGCCAGCAATCGGCCGTCCGGACTCACGCGAGGGCTGATGTTGTAGTCGCCCGTGAACGTGACGCGTTGCGCGTCGCCCCCCGCGGCCGGCATCCGGTAGATCTGGGGACTGCCTCCGCGATCGGACGTGAAGTAGATCCAGGCGCCGTCGGCCGAGAAATACGGCTCGGTATCGATCGCATCGTTGGTCGTCAGCCGCCGCGGGTTGGATCCGTCGACCCCGATCAGGTAGATCTCCGAGTTGCCGTCCTTCGTCAACACCACCGCCAGGTTCTTGCCGTCCGCAGAAAACGCCGGGGCGCTGTTGCTGCCCTTGTAATTGGCCACCGCGGTGCGCGCGCCGGTCGCCAGCGCGTGCACGTAAACGACCGGTTTGTGCGATTCGAACGAGACATAGGCGAGCAGCGTGCCGTCCGGCGACCAGATCGGGGAGATGATCGGTTCGCGCGACCGCAGCGCGGTCTGCGGGTTGGCGCCGTCGGCATCGGCGATCTGCAGTTCGTAGGCGGTGCGGCTGAACTGGACTACGTACGCGATCCGGGTTGCGAAGACGCCCTTGTCGCCGGTGAGCTTCTCGTAGATCCGATCCGCGATCCGGTGCGCCGTCAACCGCAGCTCGGCGGGCGGAGCGACGTAGGAGATGCCGTCGATCTGCGTGTTGCGCACGCTGTCGTAGAGTCGATAGCGGATATCGAAGCGCCCGTCGGCCAGGTGCGAGACCGAGCCCACGGCCAGGGTGTCGGCTCCGCGCGCCCTCCATTGGGGCAGATCGACGCGCTCGTCCTCCGCCACCGGCGTATCGCCCGCCTCGACCATCCGGAACTGTCCGGAACGCGCCAGGTCGGCCCGGACGATGGCGGAAATGTCCTCGGGCGCGGCGCTGTCGGTCTTGAACGCGGCCACCGCGATCGGATATTGCTGCGAGCCAACGCCAGTGATCTCGACCGTCATCTGCGCCGGCGCAGGCCGGCTCATCAGCGCAGCGGCCAGACCGAGCAGCAGGATGAGCGAGCTGAACCGGGTCGGCCTCGCGCAGGTCTTTGGCATCGCGGGCGGATTATAGGGATGACAGGAGGCTGCCTTCGGGCGGTTCATCGCGTTTCCGTGGGATACATCCTTAGGGTGAACGACCGAGCTGGAATGACGCCGTCCCGATCGCGTGGGAACGGATCGCAGCGGATGATGGCGCGCTCGGCGGCGTCGTCGTATCCGGGCAGCCCGCTGGGCTTGATCAGTTTCGGCGGGGCAGCCTGTTCCCCGGTCGGCAGCAGCTCGACCTTGAATTCGGCGAACACCTGCTCCGGAGTGCCGTCCGGTACCGCGAACACGATGTGCGGCCGGATGCAGGCGTTGATCAGCGCCTTGTAGGTTTCGCTGAAGGCGCCGCTCGAGGCGGACGGGCCTCGCCCCATGCCCGACACCTGCCCGGTCAGGCGCGCGATCTCGGTCTGTCGGCGCTCTTCGACCTTCTGCTCCTCGCGCGCGATCTGCTCGGGGCTCGGCTTGGGGGGTTCGACCTTCTTCGGCTCGACTTTCTTCGGCTCGCGCTTCTCGATCGGACGGCGCTCCAACGGCGGCGGGCTTTCCTGCTCGGGCGCATGCGGCTTGACCTGCTGCTGCTGGACGATGTCGGCGTCGGGGTGGGCCGCTTCCGGCTGCGGCGGTGCCGGCGGCTCCGGAGGCGGCGCCGGCGGCTGAATCGGCACCAGCGGCTCCCACAACTCGGCCACCGCAGGCGCTTCGCTGGAAGTGCGCCACTGCACCGCGAACCACAGGCCGAAGATCAGCAGCGCGTGCATCGCCACCGCCGCCATGAAGGACGGCACCGTGTTGCGGCCCCGTGCGGGGCCACGAGGTCGCGATGCAGCGGTGGCCGGCATGCGAGGACGAATGGCCATTTCCTGCAGGCCTCGAGGTTGCGTGGCTACTCGGCCGGCTTGACGACGAGCCCGACGCGCCGCACATTGCCCTTGTACAGCGCATCGAGCACGCGCGTGACCGACTCGTAGCGGGCCTTCTTGTCGCCGGCGATCACGACCGGCGTATCGGGGCGGCTTCTCTGGCGGGTCCTGACGGTCGCCAGCAGCTGATCGAGCTCGATGGGCACCGCCTGGCCGCCCGAGGCGGCGCCCGGGGTGCGGTCGCGCAGCAGCAGCGAGCCGTCGGCCTTCACGATCACTTCCAACGGCGCATCGGGCGCGCGCGTTGACTTGCCGACCGATGGCAGGTCGACCAGGCTCGGGTTCACGAACGGGGCCGACACCATCAGGATCACGACCAGCACCAGCATCACGTCGATCCAGGGCACGACGTTGATGTCGGACAGCAGCCGCCGCCGGCTGCCCGTAGTTCGTTGCGCCAGGACCGCCATCGACCGGCCTCCGCCCTCAGCGCTGCCGCTGCAGGATGTTGGAGAACTCTTCGATGAAGCTCTCGAACCGGTTGGCCAGCCGGTCGATGTCGTGCGCGAACCGGTTGTAGGCCACCACGGCCGGGATCGCCGCGAAAAGTCCGATCGCGGTGGCGATCAGGGACTCGGCAATGCCAGGGGCAACGCTGGCGAGCGTGGCCTGCTGAAGACCGGACAGGCCCGTGAACGCGTGCATGATGCCCCACACGGTCCCGAACAGGCCCACGTACGGGCTGACCGAGCCGGCCGAGGCGAGGAAGGCGAGGCGCGCCTCCAGCGCGTCCATTTCGCGCTGGTAGGTGGCGCGCATCGCGCGGCGCGCGCCGTCCAGCATCGCCTGCCGCTCGACGTCCTGGCCGCGCCCGCGCAGTTTCAGAAATTCGCTCATCCCGGCTTCGAAGATCCGCTCCAGCGCGCCCGTCTTGTGACGCGGATTGGAGGCGGCCTGGTGCAGCGTTTCCAGGTTCACGCCGCTCCAGAACCGTCGCTCGAAGGTTTCAGTCTCGCGGTTGGCGCTGCGGATCGACAGCGCCTTGCTGAAAATGGCCGTCCAGGAGCCCAGCGAAATCAACAGCAGAAGCGCCATCACCAGCTGCACCACCAGCGTGGCCTGCGTGACGAGGGATAGGATTGAAAGATCGGCGGAAACGTTCATCTCGTGACTGGATTGAAGCAATGCCCGAGTTTATCGTGGGCCGAACAGCCCTCTCAGGCGCTCCGGCAGGCGGGCCGGCTGCCGCCGCTGCGCCTGGAGGCACGCCACTGTGACCTGCGCCCGCGCCAGCGGTTCGCCGGCGCGCAGCGCCACCTGGTCGAATGCCAGCGAGCAGCGGCCCAGCTGGGCCAGGCGCGCCTCGATCGTGAGCTCGTCATCCAGCCGCGCGGGCGCGAGGTACTTCACCTCGATCCGCACCACGACGAACTGCAAGCCCTGTTCGAGCGCCAGCGTCGTCTGGTCGATGCCGAGCGCGCGCAGCCATTCGGTGCGGCAACGCTCGAAAAACTTCAGGTAATTGGCGTAATAGACAACCCCGCCGGCGTCGGTGTCCTCGTAGTAGACGCGAAGCGGCCAACTGAACACCGCGCCGGACGGTGCGATGGATCCGACCCTATCGGCTGTTGCACGCACCGCGTCCAGTGTATCCGCGCGCCTGGACGGCCAGCGTCGTCGACGCGGTTGTTGGGTCATGGTGCGGCGCATCATACCGATGGGTCCATTTGATCCAATCGGCCTTGCTGTCGCGCCTCGCCAGAACAATCGCGTGTGATCCAAAAACAACAATCGTGCCCGCGATCACGGCAGCGTATTGCAAAGCACTTTGCCGGGGTTAAAAATCCTTCGCATCAACACGGGCGTGCGATCGGTCCAGGCGTCAATAGGATAAAAGGACGATCGCAGGCCCTCCGGTGCGTTGACATTGGCGGTGCGCCGGCTGATGCCCGATTAACGAGATTTGGGGGAAAACATGTCCAAGCCGAATCCAGCGCCAAAAGCGCTGGCTGTTGCCCTAGCCGGGGCTGCCGCCCTATCCGTGTCGGCCGTGGTTCTGGCGCAGGAGGCGCCGATCGAACGCATCGAGATCACGGGTTCGGCGATCCGGCGCATCGAGGCCGAAACCGCGTTGCCGGTGACCACGCTGACTCGGGAAGACATTGCGAAGACGGGCGCGACCTCCGCGACCGACCTGCTGCAGATGCTTCCCGCGATGCAGGGCTTCGTGACCTCGTCGGATTCGGTCAACGGCGGCGGCGGCGGCATTACGACGGCCGCGTTGCACTCGCTGCCGTCGAAGTACACGCTGGTTCTGATCGACGGCCAGCGCGTGGCGACGGAACAGCTCAACAACAGCTTCGGCGGAGGTTTTGCGACCAACCTGGAATCCATCCCGCTGGACGCCGTCGAGCGCGTGGAAATCCTGACCGACGGCGCCTCCGCACTGTACGGCTCCGACGCGATCGCGGGGGTCGTCAACTTCATCATGAGGAAGAACTCGACCGCGGGCAGCGTGTACTTCAATTGGAACGGGGCCCAGCATAAGGGCGGGGACAGCTGGTCGGCCGGATTCACGAAAGGCTACGGCGACTTGAACACCGACCACTTCAACGTGCTGTTCAATTTCAGCCACGATCAGCAGCAGACGTTGCTGGCGCTGGACCGCCCGTTCTCGGCCAGGGGAGCGTTTTTTCCGTTCAACTGGAAGGGCACCAAGTACATCTACGACGGCGCGACCTCCAACACGGAGCCGGCCAACGTGATCTTCTCGGCCTATCCGACTGCGCTCGGACCGGGGGTCAAGAACGCCAACGTGCAGAAGTATTCGCTCAACCCGTTTTACGAGGCGAACGGCAACTGCGGCGGCCCCCTCGCGCACGTTCTGACAGGCTCGTCCCTGCCGGGCACCATCGGCGAGTCGTGCCGTTTCAACTACGCCGCAACGGTGGAGGACATTCCGCCGTCGTCGCGTGACGCCGGCCTCATGAAGGGCTACTTCAAGGTGAACCAGGACACCACGGCGTGGGCCGAGTTCCTGATCAGCAACTTTGTGATCACGCCGCGCTATGCGGCGCCGGCACAGCCGCTCGGTATGAACGCGACGACCCGGCTCCCGACCCTGTACAACAAATATGTGCAACCGTACCTGACGGCCAATGGCCTGACGCCGTTCAGCTCCGGCTCGTCACTCGCAACGATGGGCTATCGCGCGGTCGCGGCCGGAGGCCGCACGGACGACTACACGACCGAGGCCGAGCACTTTGCGATGGGCATCGACGGCTCGATGTACGGCTTCGACTGGAAGGCGGCCTTCACGCGGTCGCACAACAAGTTGAGCGACGACATGGTCGGAGGCTATCTGAGCTTCAACCAGGCGTTCGCCAACGGTCAGACTCCGCCTTCGCTCGTGGCGAGCGGCGCCTACGATCCGATCGGCGAGATCGGCGCCGGCACTCTGAAGTCCGCGGTGCTGCACACCAACGCGAGCGTCATCACCTCCGACCTGACCGAATATAACTTCTCGGTACAGCGCCCGATCTTCGAGCTTCCGGGCGGATCTTCGATCCTCGCGGTCGGCGGCGACTACGAGGACTACATATATCGGGTCGACTACAGCCCGCTGCTGCTGGCCGGCAGCGGTTACTCCACCCAGGGAACGTTGACCGACAACCCGGTCGGCGGCAACTCCGGTCAGGTTCCGTTCCATGCGGACCGCGGCAACTGGGGCGCTTTTGCCGAGTGGAACTTCCCGGTCTTCAAGTCGCTGGAAGTCATCGCTTCGGGGCGCTACGACTACTACAACAAGGTCCATAGCGGCGCAGTGTTTGGCGTCAATCCGGACCCCGCTACCGGGCTGATTCCGCAACTGAACGATTCCCAGCTGGGCAGCACGTTCTCGGCGGGCGTCGGCAAGGTCACGGTCCGCTGGCAGCCGATCGAGCGCGTGCTGCTGCGGGGCTCCTATGGTCGAGGCTTCAAAGCGCCGGCGCTGACCGACATTGCCACCACGCTGACGTTCAACGGCAGCACGACCGGCAGCTATGCCTGCCCGTTTCCGGGATCTTCCGGTTGCCTGGCGGGCAACGCCCAGTACGACCTGGTCGCGGGTGGAAACGCCTTCTCCGGCAGCTTGGGCTTGAAGCCTGAAAAATCCAGGCAGTGGACGGGCGGGTTTCGCATCGAGCCCATCGATCAGTTGTCATTGGGGGCTGACGTGTGGGACGTGAAACTGCACAACCAGATCCTGTCGCAGGGGATCGCCGAATCGGTGGCCTTCGTCGGTAGCGGTCCGCAGACCTACAAGAATCTGTTCATCAACCCGTATGTCGACCCGGTCGGCGGGTTCAACACGATTGCGCTGGAGCAGTTGCCGTTCAATGGAGGCGAGGCCGAATACATGGGCCTCGATTGGGACTTCAGCTACCGGCTGCGCACGCCCGTCGGCAACCTGGCGGCGCAGTGGACCGGCACCCAGATGTTCCGGCAGAAGTACAGCTTCGGTCCGGGCCAGCCCTTCAACACCGACCTGGGCGTATACGGTCCCGATCAGACGGTCGTATTCCGCACCCAGTTCCACATGCTGCTGAGCCTGCAGACCGGCCCGTGGACCAATACGCTGACCGGGCACTACAAGTCGGGCTACCACGACATTACGCATATTGGCGACAATGCCGTGTTCCTGGCCAACCCGAACGGCACCGAGGGTCCGGCGGTCGATTTCGCGGGCCTGGACGTGCCGTCGTATACGACATTCGACTGGCAGACCGTCTACGACTTCACCAAGTCGATGCACGTGACGCTCGGCATCAAGAACATGTTCGATCGCGACCCGCCGTTCACGCTGCAAAACGCCGGAGGCGGCAACCAGATCGGTTACGACGGCCGTTATGCCGACCCGCTTGGCCGCGTCTTCTACGTGATCGGCAAATACACGTTCTGACGCCTAAGCCGCGTTCTCGAAGGAAAAAATCTCGCCCGGGTGACCGGGCGATTTTTTTTTTTAGTCGAACAGCCCGCCGCCCCGCTCGCCGGGCGGCTCGGCCAGGCCGAAGTGCCGATACGCGGCAACAGCGGCGATACGGCCGCGCGGAGTGCGCTGCAGCAGCCCCTGCTGGATCAGGAACGGCTCGATCACGTCTTCCAGCGTGTCGCGCTCCTCGCCGATCGCCGCGGCCAGGCTGTCGATGCCGACCGGTCCGCCGCCGAACCTGTCGATCACCGCCCTGAGCAGCTTGCGGTCCATCACGTCCAGGCCGAGGGCGTCGACCTCGAGCATCGTGAGCGCGCGGTCGGCCGTGGCGCGGCCGATGTGCCCGCTCTCGCGCACCTCGGCGTAGTCGCGCACCCGCCGCAGCAGACGGTTGGCGATGCGCGGGGTTCCGCGCGAGCGGCGCGCGATCTCGCCGGCTCCTTCGGCTTCGAGCGTCGCGTTCAGGAGCCTGGCCGAGCGCACCACGATCGCCGCGATCTCGCTTTCGCTGTAGAACTCCAGCCGCGCGACGATCCCGAAGCGGTCGCGCAACGGGTTGGTCAGCATGCCGGCGCGGGTGGTGGCGCCGACCAGCGTGAACGGGGGAAGGTCCAGCTTGATCGAGCGGGCCGACGGGCCCTCGCCGATCATGATGTCGATCTGGTAGTCCTCCAGCGCCGGATACAGGATCTCCTCCACCACGGGGCTGAGCCGATGGATCTCGTCGATGAACAGGACGTCGTGCCGCTCCAGGTTGGTCAGCAGCGCGGCCAGGTCGCCGGGCCGCTCCAGCACCGGCCCGCTGGTCTGCCGCAGGTTCACCTGCATCTCGTGCGCGATGATGTGTGCGAGCGTGGTCTTGCCCAGCCCCGGGGGACCGAACAGCAGCACGTGGTCGAGCGCTTCGGCACGGCCGCGCGCGGCCTGGATGAAGATCTGCAGCTGCTCGCGGATGCGCTGCTGCCCGACGTAATCGGCCAGGCGTTGCGGGCGCAACGCGCGCTCGGCCGCCTCCTCGTTGGGCGAGGTGGCAGTCCCGGTGATCGCTCGTTCGTCGTCCACAGCTTAGGGCTCACACTTTCGCCAGCGATTTTAGGGCGAACCGGATCGCCTCCGACACGCCGGTCCCGGCCGGCACCAGCCGCGCGGCGGCGGTGGCCTCGCGCTCGGAATAGCCCAGAGCGAGCAGCGCGCGCAGCACGTCGCTGGCGGAATCGGGGACCCCGGCCGTGCCGGCCGCTCCGCTTTCGATGTCGGCACCCAGTTTGCCTTTCAGCTCGAGCAGCAGGCGCTCGGCGGTTTTCTGTCCGATTCCAGGCAGCCTTTTGAGCGTGGCGGCGTCCTGGCGGGTCACGGCCTGCGCCAGTTCATCGACGCTCAGCCCCGACAGCACCGCCAGGGCGATGCGGGCCCCCACGCCCGAGATCTTGATCAGCGCCCGAAACGCGCTGCGCTCGGCCTGGGTTGCGAATCCGAACAGCTGGTGCGCGTCTTCCCGCACCACCAGGTGCGTCAAGAGGGCAACGCGCTCGCCGATTGCCGGCAGGCCATAGAACGTGCTCATCGGTACATCGACCTCGTAGCCGACGCCGCTGGCGTCCACCAGCAGTGTCGGCGGACGCTTCTCGATCAGGGTGCCGGCCAGTCTGCCGATCACGTGTCCACCTTGTGCACCGCGCGTGAGGCGAAATCGCTCCAGGCCGCGCGGGCGCGCCGTCCCCGGGTGCGGCCGGGCGCAGGTTTGGCCCCCCGCGCTGCGCGCAAGGCCCAGGCGCTGTGGGCATGGCAGATGGCGCAGGCCAGCGCATCGGCGGCGTCCGAGCCGGGTGCGCGGGTCAGCGCGAGCAGGCGCTGCACCATTTTCTGTACCTGGACCTTGTCGGCCTTGCCATAGCCGACGACCGCCTGCTTGACCTGCAGCGCGGTGTACTCGTGCACCATCAGACCCGCGCCGACCGCGGCGCACACGGCCGCGCCGCGCGCCTGGCCAAGCAGCAGCGTCGATTGGGCGTTCACGTTGACGAATACCTTCTCGATCACGGCGTCGGACGGTTCGGTGGCGCGGATGACCTCCGCCAATGCGGACAGGATATGCGCCAGCCGCTGCGCCAGGTCCCCGGGCGGAACGCGGATCACGCCGGCGTCCAGATGCCGGAGCAGGCCGCCGGCGGCCTCGATCACGCCGAAGCCGGTCCGATTCAGGCCGGGGTCGATTCCAAGAATGCGTACCGTTACAGCGCGGTTTGGCAGGGACATGCTGAGCGTGCTGCCGGGCTGCGCGTGCGGTTTTAGTGCCGGAAATGCCGCATGCCGGTGAACACCATCGCGATGCCGTGCTGATCGGCCGCGGCGATCAGCTCCGGGTCGCGCAAGCTGCCGCCAGGCTGGATCACGCTGCGTGCGCCGGCCTCGACGATCGCGTCCAGCGCATCGCGGAACGGGAAAAACGCATCCGAGGCGGCCACCGAGCCTGTCAGGGACAGCCCGGCATCGCGCGCCTTGATCGCCGCAATCCGGGCCGAATCGAGCCGGCTCATCTGGCCTGCCCCGATCCCCACCGTGGCTCCGCCCCGGGCGAACACGATCGCGTTGGATTTGACGTGGCGCACCACGGCCCAGGCGAACAGCAGATCGTCCATCTCGGACAGGCTTGGCTCGCGGCGCGTGACTACTTTGAGGTCGGAGCGGGAGATCTGCGCGATGTCCGGCGTCTGCGCCAGCAGCCCGCCCCCGACCCGCTTCAGGTCCAAATCGTTGCTGGCCGAGCCGGGCGGCACTGCGAGCAGCCGAAGGTTCGCCTTGCCGGCCAGCGTGGTGCGCGCGTCGGCGTCGAAGCCCGGCGCGACGATCACCTCGGCGAACTGCGCGGCCATCTCGCGGGCGCAGGCGGCCGTGACCTCGCGGTTGAACGCGATGACGCCGCCGAAAGCCGAGGTCGGGTCGGTCGCGAACGCCTGCCGGTAGGCCGACTGCACGTCGGCGCCGACGGCAACCCCGCACGGGTTTGTGTGCTTTACGATCACGCACGCCGGCGCGCGCAGAATGCGCACGCATTCCCAGGCGGCGTCGGCATCGGCCACGTTGTTGTACGACAGCTCCTTGCCCTGCAGCTGCTCGTATCCGGCCAGCAGCCCGGGGCCCGGTTCTGGATCGCGGTACAACGCGGCCTGCTGGTGCGGATTTTCGCCGTAGCGCATCGGCTGCCTGAGCGTCCACTGGCGGGTCAGCACGCGCGGAAACGGCTCGCGCTGCCCGTCCGCATCGAGGCTGGACAGGTAGCCGCTGATCGCGCCGTCGTAACGGGCCGTGTGTGCGAAGGCCTTGATCGCCAGCTCGAAGCGGGTCGAGGCGCTGGTCGCGCCGCGCGCCTGAAGCTCTTCGACAATGCGCGGGTAATCGGCCGGGTCGACGACCACGGTCACCGCGGCATGGTTCTTGGCTGCGGCGCGCAACATCGCGGGACCGCCGACGTCGATGTTCTCGATCGCGTCGGACAGCGTGCAGCCGGGCTTTGCGGTTGCTGCCTCGAACGGATAAAGGTTCACCGCGACCACGTCGATCAGACCGATCCCGTGTTGCGCCAGCGCGCGCAGGTGCTCCGGCGTATCGCGGCGCGCGAGAATGCCGGCGTGGACGGCCGGATGCAGCGTCTTGACGCGTCCGTCCAGGATCTCGGGAACCCCGGTGATCCGGGCCACCTCGGTTACTGCGATGCCGCGGTCGGCCAGGGCGCGCGCGGTGCCGCCGGTCGAAAGGATCGTGAATCCCAGCCGCGCCAGCGAGCGGGCGAAATCGGCGACCCCGGCCTTTTCGGAGACGCTGATCAACGCGTAGCGAACGCTCATCTAGGGATCATAAGGGACCCTCACCCCCGGTCACCGCAGGTCCACCCTTGTCCTAAGGGCACGCCGTATCGCCCCTCGCCCGCGCAGCGGGAGAGGGGCGGGGGTGAGGGGTGAGCGCCGTGCGCACTCCTTCACAGCAAGCCGTAATCGACGAGCTTGCGTCGCAGCGTATTGCGATTGATGCCGAGCAGGTCGGCGGCCGCCGACTGGTTGCCGGAGCAGCGGTCGACCGCGAACTTCAGCAGCGGTCGCTCCACCGCCTGCATCACCAGTTCGTGCAGCGCATGCGGCCGGGCGCCGTCCAGGTCCGAGAAGTACTGGTCCAGGCTGCGCAGCACGCTCTGCTCCAGCGTCTCCTGGCGAGGCAGCGATCCAGCCGGTGCCTTTTCGTTGAGACCCGTAACCGGCCCGGGCTCAGTGTGCACACGCCTCGATGGTGTCGAGCTCACCTGCATCTCCTCCGCATTCGGGCGCCGGCGGCCGATCGACTGAGTCGTCTGCGTACTGCAATCGATCATCCACGCCGCCCGCATCCCGCAGAAACTCGTCCAGCGCCTGACGCTGCTCCTCGCAGCGCTCGAGCCGATTCATCCGCTCGCAGAATCCGGCGCCGCCACGCAGGCGGCGCGTATACCAGATGATGTGCTTGCGAGCCGTCCTGACGCCGAGCGCCTCGCCGTAGAAGCCATAGTGTTCATCCAGGTGCTCCTGCAGCAGGTCGCGCACCTCCCCGATGGTCGGGGTCGGGGCGATCGACCCGGTGCGAAGAAACTCGCCGATCTCGCGAAAGATCCAGGGGCGGCCCTGGGCTGCGCGGCCGATCATGATCGCATCGGCGCCCGTGAGGCTGAAGACGGCGTGCGCCTTCTGCGGCGTGTCGATGTCGCCATTGGCGACGACCGGGATGCGCACGGCCTGCTTGACCTGCGCGATGGTGTCGTATTCGGCGCGCCCCATGAAGCCGCAGGCGCGCGTTCGTCCGTGCAGTGTCAGCATCCGGATACCGGCCGACTCGGCCACCCGCGCGATGCGCACGGCGTTGCGATGGTGCGGGTCCCAGCCGGTGCGGTACTTCAGCGTCACCGGCGCGTCCACCGCCGCGACCACCGATTGCAGGATCCGCGCGACCAGCGCCTCGTCCTTCAGCAGCGCGGAACCGCATGCAACCTGGCATACCTTGCGCGCCGGACAGCCCATGTTCAGGTCGATGATCTGCGCGCCCCGGTCGACGTTGTAGCGGGCCGCATCGGCCAGCACGGCCGGATCGGCGCCGACCAGCTGCACCGCGATCGGCGCGGACTCGCCCTCGTGGTCCAGGCGGCGCGATGTTTTACCGCTGGCGCGCACGCGTGGATCGGATGCCACCATTTCGCTCACGACGTACGCGGCACCCAGGCGCCGGCATAGGCGCCGAAATGGCCGGTCCGTGACTCCCGCCATCGGCGCAGCGAATACGCGGTCTTTCAGCTCGAAGGAGCCGATGCGCATCTGGAAAAATGGGAGCAGAAAAAAAACAGCGCGACTTCCGCCGCGGGTGCCATCTCATTGTAGCCAAGCGGGCTGCGAAGGCAAATGCGGAAGATGACGAACTCGCATCAGCGTCGAACCCCGAACATCAGGACCGACGACAAGGTGCGCCGCGCCGGGCCAGCCAGGTCGAGCACTGTCAGGGCTATCGAGCGGGCGATGGCGATCGGCGCCCCTCGCGCCGCAAACAGGCCGGGCAGGGCTCCGGTCAAGTACGAGATGGCCACTCGATCCGTTTTCCGGGTCAATTCGTATCGGGATAAGGCCGAAACCGGGTCGCCCGGCGTACGCGCGAGGCAGTCGGCCAGGCAAACGCAGTCGCGCATCCCCAGGTTGAAGCCCTGTCCGGCCACCGGATGCAGGCTTTGGGCCGCGTTTCCGATATGGACCAGCCGATGTTCGCGCAAACGAGGTCGGTTTTGTGGCGACAACGGAAACTGGCTGCGCGGTCCCACGCAAGCAACGCGACCGCTTCGCGGTCCGAGCGTGGCCTGGATCTTGCGGGCGAATTCGTCCTCGCCCAACGCCATCCGCTGCTGCGCAATGGTCCGATCCAGGCACCAGATCATCGACTTTCGATCGCCGGCGGCGGCCGCATCCGGCACCGGAAGCAGGGCGAGGGGTCCCTCCCGCGTGAAGCGCTCCACCGCCGTGCCGGCGGCGAGGCCTTGCACATCCACCTCGCACAGCAGCGCCACCGCAGCAGCACCATCCCCGCCCGCCGGGCTGCCTTCGGCGTTGATCGCGATCGTGGCCTCGATCGGCTCGGCCGAGTCCAGCCGCAGCAGCACCGAATCCTGACGTTGCTCCAGTGCGAGCGCGCGGCAGGGGCGGCGCACCACGATGTCGGGGTCGGCTTGCGCGGCACGCGCCAGCGCCTGCACCAGGTCGGCATACCAGACCGTCGCGCCCAGCGCGTTTCCGCCGAAGTCCCGGCTGGTCAATCGGGTCGCGCCGAATTGCCCCGCGGAGCTGACCTGGACGTCCAAAATGCGGGCCATCGGCGCAAAATCCCCGCCCAGCAGGCCGGTCAGCAGTTGCACGGTGCCGCGGGAAAGGGCCAGCAGGCGACGGTCCTGGCGAGCCTGCTCGAGGCTGCGCGCGTCCAGCAGTTGCGAGCCGATGCCGCGCGCCGACAGCAGCAGCGCGCAGGCCAGCCCGATCGGCCCGGCGCCCAGGATCGCCACGCGGTTGCGACTCATGTCGAAGGCCGTGCCAGTGGGGCCCGCTGCAGTTCCCGATCCAGCGCCGCCAGATCGTCGGGCGTACCGACGTTGTACCAGCGTCCGGCGAACCGCTCGGCGCTGGCGCGCTGCCGGTCGACCAGGCCGAAGGCCCAGGGAAACAGGCGCTGGCGGCCCTGGCTCAGGCCGGCGAACAGGCGCGGCGCGAACACGCCGATGTTGGCATAGGTAAGCCAGGGCGTGAGCATCGTGGCGTCGGCGCCGTCCAGACCCATGTCGCCCTGCGGATGGTACGGCGGATTGTCGACCAGCACGAAGTGCGCGTCGCGCTGGCCGGCATCGATCCGCTCGGCCGGTGCCCGCAGGCTGCGGTAGTCGAACGTGGACACGATATCGCCGCTCAACACCGCGAACGGCGCCTCGCCCAGCAGCGGCAGCGCCCGCACGATGCCGCCCAGTGTTTCGAGCGCGTCTTCGGCCTGCTCGCCCTCGCGCGAATAGCGGATGCGCACCCCGTAGCGCGAGCCGTCGCCCAGGGTGCTTTCGATCAGCTGGGCGCGGTGCGCGGTATTGATCACGAGCTCGTCAAATCCGGCCGCGGCCAGTGCGGCGATCTGCCATTCGATCAGCATTCGTCCGCCGGCCATCAGCAGCGGTTTCGGAATCCGGTCCGACAGCGGCCGCATCCGCTCGCCGCGCCCGGCCGCGAAGATCAAAGCGATCATCGTGAGGGTTCCTGCTCGAGGCGGTCGAGCAGGCGGCGCAAGCCTTCGAACGCCGCGTAGCGCTCGACCACGCGCCGCGCATGCCGCATCACGAGCGGCAGATCGGCCAGGTAGCGATCCTTGCGGTCGCGGTGATACAGGCGCGCGAAGATGCCGAGCACTTTCAAGCTGCGCTGCAGCCCGATCCACTCCATCGTGCGCCACAGCTCGGCGAAATCCGGTGGCACCGGCACCCCGGCTGCGCGCGCCCTTTCCCAGTAGCGCGCCGCCCAGTCCATCTGCTGCTCCTCCGGCCAGTCGATGTAGGCGTCACGCAGCAGCGAGACCAGATCGTAGGTGGCCGATCCCATCACCGCGTCCTGAAAGTCCAGCACGCCCGGGTTGCCGTGGCCGAGATGCATCAGGTTGCGGCTGTGGTAATCGCGGTGGACGTACACCGCCGGCTGGGCCAGGGCGCACTCGATCAGTGTTTCGAACACGTGTTCCAGCGCGCGGCGCTCATCGTCCTGCAGCTGCGCCTGCAGCTGGCGCGCGATGTACCAGTCCGGAAACAGCCGAAGTTCGGCCAGCAGCCGGCCGCGATCGTAGGGCGGAAGCATGCCGGCGCGGCTGGCGGCCTGAATTCTTATCAGAGAGTCGAGCGCGTCCAGGTACAGCCCCTGGCAGTCGGCACCGGCCTGCAGCGCCTGCAGATAGGTGGTACGCCCCAGGTCGCCCAGCAGCAGAAAGCCCCGCGGCAGGTCCTCGGCCAGAATGCGGGGCGTGGTGACGCCGGCTGCGCCGAAAAGGCGGGCGACCCGGACGAACGGCCCGCTGTCCTCGCGATCCGGCGGCGCGTCCATCGCGATCAGCGTGCCGTCGGGCCCGGCGTCCAGGCGGAAATAGCGCCGGAAGCTCGCGTCGCTGGAGGCCGGCCGCAAGGAATCGACCTGCAGGCCGAAGGCGCCGCCGATCGAGTGCAGCCAGGCCACCAGCATGTTGCGGCGGGCGTCGGGCGCCGCGGAGTCCTGGCCCATGGATTGTGTACGGATCGTTACTGCAGACGTTTGCGCTTGCCATCATAATGCCGCGCTGTCCAAGAAAACCGAGCCGTACGGCCTACGCAGAACGCGCGGGCTGATGGCGGCCCCATCACGCATTCTGTGCGGCCTTTCGCCGATCGCTGTCACCCGTCGCGCCGCTCCGGCGCGCGAGGCCTCGTTGCGCTGCCGGCTCGGCTGGCGGCGGCGCTGGCCGTCGGTGCCGCCTCGCCGGCCATGGCGCAGTCGGAGCCGGTCGTGCTGAAGCTGGAGCGCACGCTGGGTGCGCATCGCGCACCCGGCAGCGTCAAAGTGCCCACCTACGCCCGTGCCCAGCACATGCAAGGCGAGGTCGACGAGCGGGTGCAGATGGACAAGTCCGTCGAACTGCGCAACGCGGGAGTGGTGGTGCGCGGCGATGCGGCCGAGTACCTGTGCGCCAGCGACGAGGCCAAGGTGCGCGGCAACACGCACCTGTACGACCGCGGTACCGTCTTTTCCGGACCGGAGCTCGATTACCGCCTGGAGGCACACACCGGTCAGATGCCCAACGCGTCCTATACGTACTCGCCGCGCCATGGCCGCGGCGACTCCTCGTTGATCGAGTTTCTCAGTGAAGACCGGTACCGTCTTCACGATGCGACCTACTCGAACTGCGCTCCGGGCGACGATTCCTGGTGGGTCAAGGCGCAGACGCTGGATATCGACCGCCAGGAGCAACAGGCGGTCGGCCACCATGCGACGCTGTACTTCGAGGGCGTGCCGGTGATTTCTTCGCCGTACTTCTCGATGCCGCTCGGAGACCAGCGGCGCAGCGGGGTGCTGACGCCGACCTACTACTTCGACTCCCGCTCCGGCCTGGAGGTGACGGTGCCGTACTACTTGAACATGGCGCCCAATTACGACTATACGATCACTCCAGCGCTGTATCCGCGCTGGGGCGTTTTGCTCGGCAACGAGTTCCGTTTCCTGGAGCCGACCACGCGCGGCGTGGTCGATTACGACGTGATGCCGTACGACCGCAAGACCGGGCATTCACGCAGTCACCTGATGTTGAACGACTCGTTCGCCGACGGCCCGCTGTCGGCTTCGATCAACTACAACCGGGTCTCCGACGACCGGTTCCTGACCGATTTCACGCACAGCCTGGCCGAAGCCGCTCCGATCGAGTTGCCGCAGGTCGAATCGGTCAGCTACGGGCAGACCTACTGGAACGCGACCGTTCAGGTGGCGCGCAACCAGACGCTATTTACCCTGCTGAACCCGCCCGGCACGCCCCCGCCCGGAAGCCCGCCGCCCTACGACAAGGTGCCCGATTTCACGCTGAACGGTTCGCGCGCCGACTGGCACGGCTTCGACCTCGCCTCGACGATCGATGCGACGCACTTTCGCAACGAAACGCTCGAGGAGGGCTCGCGCTTCATACTCAATCCGAGCATGACCTACCCGCTGCTCAGCGCCAGCTATTTCCTGGTGCCGCGCCTCCAATGGCACGTGACCGAATACGAGCTGGATCCGACCCATCACGCCGGCCAGTCGAGCGCGACCCGTCAACTGCCGATCGGATCGGTCGACACCGGGCTGATTTTCGAGCGCAGCGCCCAATGGCTGGGGCGCAGCGCGACGCAGACGCTGGAGCCGCGCATCTTCTATGCCTTCATTCCGTTCAGGAACCAGAGCGCGCTGCCGAACTACGACAGCGCCGACCCGACCTTCACGTTCGCGCAGCTGTTCACCGAGAACGCCTTCACGGGCAGCGATCGGATCGGCGAGGCCAACCAGGTGACCACCGCGATAACCAGCCGGATGATCGACCAGGAAAGCGGCGCGGAGCGGTTCCGCGCGGCGGTCGGGCAGCGCTTCTACTTCGGTCCGCAACGGGTCACGCTGCCGGGTGAGCCGCCCCGCACCGACCTGACCTCGGATCTGCTGCTCGAGGCCAGCGCGCAGACGGCGCACGACTGGCGCGGAGAGGTGGAGCTGGAATACTCGGCGGTCGAGAGCCAGATCGTGCGCGCCGATGTGGCCGTGCGCTGGCAACCGAAAACGGCCTCGGTGGTGGACCTGAGCTACCGCTATCAGAGTGCGACGCTGCATCAGATCGATCTGGCCGTGCAATGGCCGCTGTCGCGCAAGTGGTATGCCGTAACGGATCTGGACTACTCGCTGCTGGGCCGCGGAGGAACGCCTGGGGAGCAGAGCTTCATCACGCCGGGCCGGGCCTGGGTGCAGACCGTGCTCGGGTTGGAGTACAAGGCCGACTGCTGGGTCGGGCGGCTGGTCGGCCAGCGCTACGCGACCAACGGCGGCCTCTCCCGGACCACGACCGTGTTCCTGCAGATCGAACTGAACGGCTTCGCCAGCATCGGTACGCGAAGCCCGCTGGAGCAGTTGCGGCGTAGTATTCCAGGCTATCAGCGGGTCAATCCGCCGCCGCTGCCACAGGGACCTTTCGACAACTACGAGTGACGTTCATGCTTCGTACCATTCATCCGGCTTGGGCCCTGGCGCTGTGGGCGTCGGTTTCGGTATCGGCTGCGCCGCGCCAGCTCGATCGGATCGTCGCCGTGGTCAACGACGAGGTGATCACCGCCGTCGAGCTGGAGCGTCGCGTCGGCTCGACCGAAGCGCAGCTTAAACGGCAGAGCATTCCGCTGCCGGCGGCCGAGGTGCTGCGCAAGCAGATCCTCGAGCGGCTGATCCTGGACAGCGCGCAGTTGCAGCTGGCGAAGGAAAACGGAGTGCGGGTCGACGATGTCTCCGTCAATTCGGCCATCGCGCGGATGGCCGACGTGAACCACATGACGCTCGCGGAGCTCAAAGCCCAGGTCGAGCGCGACGGCCAGGACTTCAACACCTTCCGTGAAGACATGCGCAACGAGATCTCGATGGTGCGCGTGCGGGACCACGAGGTCGAGTCGAAAATCCAGGTCTCCGAAGGCGAGATCGACAATCTGCTGGCCGAGCAGGGTACGGACGCGACCGACAAGGTCGAATACGACATCGCCCAGATCCTGCTCGAATTGCCCGAGATTGCCTCACCCGAACGGGTCGAAGCAGTTCATCGCCGGGCCGTGGATCTTGCCGATCAGGCCAAGGGGGGCGCCGATTTCGCGCAGCTCGCGGTCAGCTATTCGAATGCCCCCGAAGCGTTGCAGGGTGGCGACCTCGGCTGGCGCACGGCCGAACGGCTTCCCAACGTCTTCCTGGAAGGTGTGCGGGACCTGAAGCCGGGCGAGATCGCGCCCATTATCCACAGCCCGATCGGCTTTCACGTCCTGAAGCTGGTCGGGCGCCGCTCCGCCGCCGCGACCAAGCTGTCGAGCGGTCCGGTCGATCAGACTCACGTACGGCACATCCTGCTGCGGATCACCGATGCGATGCCCGAGCAGGAGGTCAAGCGGCGCCTGGCCGATCTGCGCGAGCGGGTGCTCAAAGGCGGTCAGGACTTCGGTCAGCTGGCGCGCCTGTATTCGGTCGATCCGAGCAGCACGCGCGGCGGCGACCTGGGCTGGCTGTACCCGGGCGATACGGTGGCGGAGTTCGAGCACGTGATGAATGAGCTGCAGGTCAAGGAGGTCAGCGAGCCGGTCAAGACGGCGTTCGGATGGCACCTGATCCAGGTGCTGGAGCGCAAGACGGAGCAGGCCTCCGCCGACCGCAACCGGATCACCGCGCGCCAGATGCTGCGCGACCGCAAGCTGGAAGAGGCGATGCAGGAGTGGCTGCGCCAGTTGCGCGACCGCACGTACGTCGAATACCGGATCGATTCGCCGTGACGGGCGTGCCGATCGCGATCACCACCGGCGAGCCGGCCGGCATCGGCCCGGAAATCGCGCTGCGCGCCGTGCTTGCAACGGAGCGGCCCTGCGTTCTGCTGGGCGACCGCGTGCTGCTGGAGCAAACGGCCCGAACGATCGGTCTGGCCTGGCCGCCGCCGCGTTGTTCGATCCACCACGAGGCCTTGGCCGAGCCGGTTGCGCCGGGGCATCCGCGGGCCGCCAACGCGCGTTACGTGCTCAAGCTGCTGGATCGGGCGATCGACGGCTGCCTGGCCGGCCAGTACTGCGCGATGGCAACCGCGCCCGTGCACAAGGCCGTGATCAACGAAGCCGGCATCGCGTTCAGCGGACACACCGAATACCTGGCCGCCGCCACGGGAGCGCGTGCGGTCGTGATGATGCTGGTCGGAGGCGGCCTGCGGGTGGCGCTTGCCACCACGCACCTGCCGCTGGCACAGGTCGCTGCTGCAATCACGCCCGAATCGCTCGGCCGGACGCTCGACGTCCTGGATCAGGACCTTCGAAGCCGCTTTGCGATTCCGCGGCCTCACATCGCAGTGGCCGGGTTGAATCCGCATGCCGGCGAGTCCGGCTATCTGGGACGCGAGGAGATCGACGTGATCGGCCCGGCGATCGCCGCTGCGCGCCGGCGCGGGATCGACGCCGAGGGCCCATGGCCGGCCGATACGCTGTTCGTGCCGGCGCGCGCGCGCTCGTTCGACGCGATCGTCGCGATGTACCACGACCAGGGGCTGGCACCGTTGAAATACGCCAGCTTCGGGCACGGAGTCAATGTGACGCTCGGTCTGCCGCTGGTGCGGACCTCGGTCGACCACGGCACCGCGCTGGATCTGGCGGGAAGCGGCCGTGCCGATCCGGCCAGCATGCTGGCATCGATCGAATTGGCCGCCGAGCTGGCCTCGCATGAGGTTTCAACCTCCTCTCGCGCTGAGCGCAAGGCCGCACGAAACTCCCCGAAATCCGCACCAAACTCCCCTCTCCCGCGTGCGGGAGAGGGGCGGGGGTGAGGGTGTCGGCCATGTCGATTGCGGTCGATGGCTCCGGCTCGACGAGGCCCCCGCTCGATGCCCACCGCGCCCGCCGCCGTTACAGCCAGAACTTCCTGCACGACCCCGGCACGATCGGGCGCATCGTCGAGGCCATCGCGCCGCGACCCGGCGACCGGATCGTGGAAGTCGGTCCGGGCCGCGGAGCCATCACGGCGCCGCTGCTGGCGCTCTGCGAACACCTGACCGCGGTGGAAATCGACCGCGATCTGGCGCAGATGCTTCTGCGCCGGTTCGGCGCCGAGCGCCTGACGCTGATGTGCGCCGACGCCCTGAAAATCGACTGGGCGGAGCTGGCGCAGCGGTCGGGCGGACGACTTCGAATCGTCGGCAACCTGCCCTATCACATCTCCACGCCGCTGCTGTTCACGTGGTTGCCGATGGCGCCGCAGGTGGTCGATCAGCATCTGATGCTGCAGAAGGAGGTGGTCGACCGGATCGTCGCTCCTGCGGGCGGACGCGACTACGGCAGGCTCTCGGTGATGCTGCAATATCGGTATCGGGTCGAGCGCCTGTTCAACGTCGCCGCCGGCGCCTTCGTGCCGGCGCCCAAGGTCCAGTCTTCCGTGATCCGTCTGGTGCCGCGGGCGGCGGACGAATTGATGGTCCCGGACGTGAAGGCGTTTGCGCGCGTCGTTACGGCGGCGTTCGGGCAGCGCCGCAAGACGCTGCGCAATGCGCTGGCGGCGCTGATGGACGAGTCGCAACTGCGCCGGGCCCTGGTGGATCCGGGCGCCCGCGCCGAGACGCTCGATGTGGCGGCGTTCGCCCGGCTGGCAAAGGAGCTGATCGTGAGTGGTGAGCTCCCCTCGCCCGCGCAGCCGGAGAGGGGCCGGGGGTGAGGGCTCGTAAGTGATCGCCCAACACGCCATTCGCCTGGCCCGCGAAGCCGATGCGCTGCCCATCGCATGCCTGTCGCGCGACTGCATCGAGTGCGGGCTGGGCTGGTCGTGGCGTCCAGCGCGCGTGCTGCGAAGCATCGCGGACGCCTCGACCAACGTCGTCGTTTGCCGGGATGCGCGTGGCCTGGCCGGCTTTGCCATCATGAAGTACGGCGAAGACGAAGCGCACCTGCTGCTGCTTGCGGTGGATCCGCAACGACGCCGGCGCGGCGTCGGGGCGGCGCTGATGGCGTGGCTGGAAACGACCGCGCGCACCGCGGGTCTGGGCGTTATCCGGCTGGAAGCCCGCTGCGGCAACCCGACCGCCCACGCCTTTTATCGAAAGCTCGGCTACCGGAAAGTCGCCCTGGTGCCGGGCTGGTATCGCGGGATCGAAGACGGCGTCCGCTTCGCGAAGGACCTGTGGGACTGCGCGGACTAGGGTGTCGAGGCCGCAAAAAACGGTGGTGGGTTGCCGTTGATCGGGGTGGGGGGGATGGTCGCGCTCTCGATGGCGGTAAATACGCTGCGGCCGTAGAAGAATGGCAGGCCCCAGTCGAAGGAGCCGGCCATCCCCGGCCCGCCGACGTCGTTGAACGCCCAGGTGCCGGTCAGGAACGCACTGTTTAAGTTTTCAATGCAGAAACCGTACGTATGACTCGGCGCTGTGCCGGTGAATCCCTGGTAGGCCGACATCGTGGCGCTGAGCATCACGGTCGAACAGAAGAAGTCCTTGTTGTTGGCACAGACCGTCAGCGTCGGGTCGTCGAAGAACCAGGCGTTGGAACCGCTGTCGACGAAGCTGGACATGTTGGACGCTTGCCCGTAAGTCTTGGTCGTATTGATGAATCCGAAGTTCGGATCGGCGGGGAACACCAGCGCGGAACCCAGTTGATTGTTGGTCTGGGTGTTGATGCCGAAGATCAGATATCCGCTGCCGGTTGCCTGGCCCTGCGGCGGGACCGACGGGAGTTGCAGCAGCGATCCGTTGTTATCGGTCGGGAACAGGCTGACCACATTCTGCACTTGCATGTTGGTCGGCATCGTGACGGCGCTGCAGGTGCCGCCGGGGCACGTGTAGTAGAAACCGTTGTTTACTGAAGTTGCGCAGCCGGCTCCGCAGTCCTGCAAGAACACGCCGATGCCGAGCAGTCCGTTCGCTCCCATATCACTAGGCACGCTATAGGAGGTCAGCGCGCCGCCGACGCCGCTGGCGCAAGTGCTCGGTGCCTGTGCAGGGGCTGGAATCGCCCCGCCTGCGGTATCGCCGATCACCTGGATCGGCACCGAGCTGGCCAACTTGCTGCCAATAGAAATATCGGCCGTGCGCACCGCCCCCCAGGCGTAGGTGGCGACGAACTGCGCGCAACTGGCCACGACGTTGAGGCCCTGCATCTCGGCCGGAAGCGATAAGGTGCCGAGCGCGGACGAAAACAGCCGCAATCCCACTGAACCGGTGTCGACCCAGACGTGATCGATCGTCTGGCAGGTGGTCGTGCCGGGCACGCAGACCGTGACGGTCACGTAGGACTGGTTGATCGTGCCGATCGGAGCGCCGCTCACGACCGGACCGCCGTCGATGGTGACCGCAACGAAGTTCGCGCCCGTCGGCGTTGGAAACGAAGTGATCAATCCGGCTTGATTGCTGCAGTCCGGCGCCACGCTGCTGGAGGCCCCTTTGCCGCCACCGCCGCACGAGGACAAGCCGAACGCCACGCCCACCAGCAGCGCAAGCCCGAGACAGCGCCGCAGCCGCCTCACCGGATCTGCTCCGCGGTCACGCCGGGCGGCATCCGCTGCGGCAGATACGCCATGCCGGAGAACGCGCGGGGATGCCCGCCGCTATGGATGACCAGGTCCGGGTCCTGCACGATGAGCGCATGGCGCGCGCGCCCCGCCGCCTGCGCCGCCGCCGAGAAGCGCGCAAAGTGCGTACCGAGCAGCACCTTCAGGTCCGGGATACTGGGGCCGCGCCAGGCGATGGCGAAGACCTGGTTCGTATTGGTGAGGTACTCGCGCACCGTCGTGCCTCCCGGAAGTTGAAGCTCGTGCACCGTATATCCGGTCGATTGGGCGATAAGGCGCTGTGCCTGCATCTGGGCTCGATCGCGTTCGACCGTCGAGCCGTCTTCGCCGAGCGTGGCCGACGCGATGCCCGGAATCAAAGTTGCAGCGATCAGCGGGGAGGCGAGCGCGGTACGGACTCGTAATGAAGTCGAACCGCGTGGACGCCGTGGAGACTTTCGATCGATCATCATCGTTTGAATGTAACGCGCAGCAGGCGATAAAGGTTGAGCCACTGTTGCCAGTTTGTAAGCAAACATTTTATGCGCGTTGTGGCACAGACCCGTCAGGCCGGTTGGACTACCGGATTCCGGCGTTCCGAGCGCACTACGCCGCGGGCTGCTGGACCGGAAGTCCTGCGGCGTCGTACAGACCTTCGAACAGGATCGAGCTCAGGTAGCGCTCGCCCGAGTCGGGCAGGATCGTGACGATGGTCTTGCCGGCGTATTCGGGCAGCTTGGCCAGGCGCACCGCGACGGCTGCAGCGGCGCCGCACGAAATTCCCGACAGGATACCTTCCTCCTGTGTCAACCGGCGCGCGAATGCAATGGCTTCCTCGTTGCTGACCTGCTCGATCCGATCGACCAGTGAAAGATCCAGCACCTGCGGAACGAAGCCCGCGCCGATGCCCTGGATCTTGTGCGGCCCCGGCTTCAACGGTTCGCCGGCGCGGGTCTGCGTCAGCACCGGGCTGGCGCTGGGCTCCACCGCGACCGAAACGATCCGCTTGCCCTTGACGTTCTTGATGAAGCGCGTAACGCCCGTGATCGTGCCGCCGGTGCCCACTCCGGAGACAAAGATATCGACCGCTCCCTCCGTATCGTTCCAGATTTCCGGTCCGGTCGTGCGCTCGTGAATCGCCGGATTGGCCGGGTTGCTGAACTGCTGCAGCAGCACGTACCGGTTCGGATCGGTCGCGACGATTTCGTTGGCCTTGGCGATCGCCCCGTTCATGCCCTTGGCGCCTTCGGTCAGCACCAGCTTGGCGCCGAAGGCGAGCAGCAGCTTGCGCCGCTCGATGCTCATCGTTTCGGGCATCGTCAGCGTCAGCGGGATCGCGTGGGCGGCCGCCACGAACGCCAGCGCGATGCCGGTGTTGCCGCTGGTGGGCTCCACCAGTTCCTTGCCCGGGCCCAGCAGACCGCGCTTTTCAGCGTCCCAGATCATCGCCGCCCCGATCCGGCACTTGACCGAGTAGGCCGGGTTACGGCCTTCGATCTTGGCCAGCACGGTGGCCTTGGCTCCGTCGGTGATGCGGTTCAGCCGCACCAGCGGCGTGCGGCCGATCGACTCGGCGTTGTCGCCAAAAACAGGCATCGGTTCTCCTCCTTCGCTATGCCGCGCGGATCCGCGCGCTTCAAAAAGGATAATTGATCCCGGTGAACACCGCCGGACCTTCTGGGCCGAACCCCACATCTACGTAGCCGACGACGAACGGGCTGGCAACCCCGCGTATCCCGACCCCATAACCCTTGTGCAGATGCAGAAGGGGGTTTTCGTTGGTGCGTGCAAACACCTTGCCAAGATCGATGAAGGGCGCCACTTCCAGGCTCAGGCTGGTCGCGAACACCTTGAACTGGGCGGCTCGGGTGCGAAACTCCGCACCGGCCGCGAAGGAGTTGCGGTCGATGAAACGATCCTCCCCGAACGCGCGCAGCGGCTGACGCTCGCCGATGACGGCGCGGTCGCCCCCGATGCTCGACAGCGCCCAGAAGGGCGCGTTGGCGACTTCCGGCATGTAGCGCACGGCGACGTGCGCAGCCACCGTCAGCCAGGGTTTGACCGGCCGGTAAATGCGCGCCTCGGCACCGACGAACGAGTAGGACACCGAGCCCCACCAGTCGTTATTGGAATATCCCGCGAACGCCGTGATCTGTTCGCCGTCGCGCGGAATCGTGATCGAGTCGCGCGTGTCGTAGGTCAGCACCAGCCGCTGCTGCAGATCCTCCTCGCGGTCCAGCCCTGGCAGCTTCGGAAAGCGGGTCTCGATCGACGGCAACTGCGGCAGCACCGCGTGCCCGATCTGCACGAAGCCCCAGCGCAGCTGGTAGCTCGCCTGCCATTGTTGGGTGATATTCCAGCCGGCGAACGCTTCCACGTGACCCTGGTTGTCCACGTAGTTCGTCTGGGCGGACAGCGCGGACTGGTTACCAAGACCGTAGAAGCGAGGAGTGCCGCTGCGGTCGTAGTTGGCATGGACCGACCAGCTCCACGTGCTCGACCTTGCCAGCCCTTGCACGTACAGCGCATCGAATTCGCGCTCGACCTGCTGCTTGCCTCCACCGACGATGGTCCACAGCGAGTCCTTGGACGGGTACGTAAAAATCCTGCCGCGCGCACCCCAGCCGAAATACTGGCTGTGGATGATGTCCGGGGCGATGATCCGGTAGATTTCGTCGTTCTCGTCGAGGGTCAGCCAGACCGGGATCAGCCCGAGGGTTGCGCCCCCTACCGGGGAGACGTCGATCTCGGGAACCGGAATGAAAGGGGCCGTGGCCGGGTCGAGCCACCTTTCGAACCAGCCACGGGTTTCGACCGCGGTGGTCGTGTCGACGGGGGGCGCGTCGGCGCCGGCTGCTCGACCCAGCGCGAGCAACAGCAGCAGCGAACCGGCCGGAAGGACGCGGCCGTTCAACACCGTTGGCCGAGCGTGTCGCCCGTAGTCGGATGCGTTGTCACGGCCAGATCGTTTGCCAACGGTGCCGGCTCCCCGAGCGAACGCGCAAGTCTACCGAGTGGGACGGCTTTTCGGTTCCGAAGCCGCCGATCCGACCGTACGGCAATGTTTCGAAGCCGACCTGTTGGCTGGGTTGGCTAGAATGCGCGACCGCCGCCAGAGGCAGAGGGCCGAATCGATGAGCAAACCGTTTGCGATGCGTGTGGGTGAAGCGACCGTTTTCGCCAAGGAGGGCCAATTTACCGATGCGATGGCCGAAATCGTCATTGGAGCGGTCGAGGGCCCGGTCGGGCAGGCGTTCGCCAATCTAATGGGACAGACTGCCGGACACTCCAGGATGTTTGCCGTGCGCGATTGCAATCAGATGGCGCGACCGCCCACGATGATGGTGCCGAAGGTCACGATCAAGGATTCCAAGACGATCGAGTTGCTGGGCAGCGTGGTGCAGGCGGCCACGGCCGATGCCATTGTCGACTGTGTGGCCGACGGCACCATTGTGCGTTCGATCGTCGATGACATCTGCATCATCGACCTGATCTGGCTGGATCCGCAGGCGGTCAAGGACCCGAACCTGGATCGCAAGGACCTGTACCGAACCAACTACGAAGCGACCCGCCTGGCGATCGCGCGCGCCCTGAAGGGCGAGCCCACCGTGGATGAGCTCATCGCTAACCGCAACAGAATCAAGCACGTACTGTTCGATCCGGACGCCTGAGCCTTCTTCAGTCCAGAAAGTCGCAGTGCTCGCTGACGAAGGCCGCCAGGTCCAGCGAATGCTGCCGCACCAGCTTCTCGGCCAGTTCCGTCTCGCGTCGTTCCAGCGCTTCGATGATGCGCATGTGGTCGACGATCGAACGGGCCGCGCGGTCGCTCTGGAAAATTGTCATCTTGCGAATCGCGCGCACGTGGATGAAGATGTTCTTGATCGCATCGGCGATCAGCTTTGAACCGCCCAGGCGGACGATCTCCTGGTGAAACGCGATGTTGGCGTGCGAGTACTCGTCCAGGTGCTCGGTCGGCGCCGAATCGCGGAAATCGTCGAACAGCCGCCGCAGCCGCGCGATATCCGCATCGGTCGCGTGCAGCGTGGCCAGCCGCGCCGACATGCTCTCCAGCGCCGCCCACATCTGGATCATCTCGACGATCTCGCCCTTGGTCTTGCGAACGATGAAAATTCCCTTGCGTGGCACCGTGCGCAGGAAGCCTTCCTGCTCCAGCAGGGTCATCGCCTCGCGCACCGGCGTGCGGCTGACGCCGAGCGCCTCGGTCAGAACACGCTTGTCGAGTTGGACTTCGTCCGGGAAGCTGTAGATGTCGGTGTCCGCGATCGCCTGTTTGAGCATCGCGTACGCCTGATTGCGCAGGCTGTCGGCTGTCTGAATAGGCTGTAAGGAAAGCGCCAGAGCCTCGCTCGGGGACCGCGAAGCCGTCGCGGGTTTCGATGGACTACTCAGGTCTGCCATCCGAAATCACCGAGTGCGCATCTCACGCAGAAGAAAATGTTAGCTGTCCCCGGCAAAGAAAAGCCGCAGACCGCCTTTTTACATGTATGCGGTATTCTACGTGCAGATTTGCCCGCCCGCGACAGGGTTTTGCGCGACCTGTCCCTTCGCCGTAGGGCCGGTCGTTGATTGGCCGCGCTGAGGCAGGCACAGTCCGGCGAAACGGCCGTGGCGCTGCCCACGCACCCGCACCGAAAGCGGAAAAACGTAGACAGACAGCACCGTGGCGCAGCAGCCCACGCCGATCAGGACCAACGCGGCGACGATGTGCACACCGATTCCTTCCATTTGCCCCCCGCGTGCGGTTCGTTCGAACGAGTGACAGGCTAATGGTGCGGTGCACAAATATCAACGAGTATTCGGCATTTCAGATACGGTGAAACCCCGGCACCGCGCCTAGGACGACACCGGATCGGACTGTGCGGTTTTTTGCCTCAGCTTGATCAACGCTGCAACGACATCGATCGTCGGCGTCGCAACTGAAAGGCGTTGCGCAATTTCCTGCACGACGGTGACGATCGGTTCGATCTCCATCGGACGGCCGCTTTCCAGATCCACCAGCATCGAGATCTTGTGAGGGCCGATTGCCGAGGCGCCATCCAGGCGACGATCGGCGTCGACGCGGAGCCTTACCCCGATGCGCTCGGCGATGAGTTGCGCCTCCAGCATCATCGCCCGGCACACCGAGCGCGTACCGGGATCGGTCGTCACGACGTCCAGTGTCGCGTGCGTCAGCGCGCTGATCGGACTGAGGCACAGGTTGCCCCAGAGCTTGAGCCAGATTTCGTCGCGGATGTCGGTGCGGACCGGCGCCTCCAGCCCGGCATCCTGCATTGCCCGGTGCAGGCGCTCGATGCGCGAGGTGCGCTGGCCGTCCGGTTCCCCGATCGGAAACTTGCGGCCGTGCACGTGCCGGATCACGCCGGGCGCGATCAGTTCGGCGGCCGGGTTCAATACGCAGCCGATCGCGCGTTGCGGGCCAAGCAACCGCATCTGACGCCCGCCGGGGTCGATGCTCTCGAGCGTGATCCCGTCCAGCACGCTGCCCTGGTTGTGGAAGTACCAATACGGGATGCCGTTGACCGCGGTCACGATCGCCGTTTCCGGCCCCAGCAGCGCGACGATCGAATCGACCGCCGCCGGTACCGAGTGCGCTTTCATTGTGATCAGCACGTAGTCCTGGGGGCCGAGCTCGCGCGCATCGTCGGTGCAGCGCACGCGAACCACCAGTTCCTGGCCGTCGATGAGCAGGCGCGCGCCGCCGGCGCGCATCGCGGCCAGATGGGCGCCGCGCGCCACGAAGCTCACCTCGTGGCCGGCGCGCGCCAGCAGCACTCCGACGAACCCGCCGATCGCGCCGGCTCCGAAAACGCAGATCTTCATGGCCCGCCCTCACCCCCCAGCGCCAATCACGCACGCACCTGCAAAATGACTTTGCCCACATGCTGGCGGCCCTCCATGATGCGATGCGCTTCGGCCACCTTTTCCAGGGGATAGATTGCAAACACGTGGACCCGGACCTGACCGCTGGCCAGCGCGGGCCAGACCTCGCGCAGCAGAGCGTCGCGAATCCTGGCCTTTTCCTCCACGCTGCGCGGTCGCATCGTCGAGCCGGTGATCGTCAGCCGCTTGATCATCACCGGCATGAAATCGAATTCGACCTTGCTTCCCTGCAGAAACGAGATCAACACCAGCCGTCCATCCCGCTTCAATACGCTCACGTTTTTCTGCAGGTACGCGCCGCCGACCATGTCCAGCACGACATCGACGCCTTGCTGGTCGGTCACCTGCTTGATGCGCGCGACGAAATCCTCCCGCCGGTAATCGATTGCGACCTCGGCGCCGAAGGTGTGGCAGAACTCGACCTTGTCGGCGTCGCCGACCGTGACGAACGGGCGCGCTCCGACCAGCCGCGCAAGACCGACAGCGGCCAGTCCGATCCCGCTGCTGCCACCATGAATCAGCAGCCGCTCGCCCGCTTTCAAGTGAGCACCGTCGATCAGATTGGCCCAGACGGTGAACCACGTCTCGGGAAGTCCGGCCGCCTCGGCCAGCGTCAGACCTTCGGGTATCGGCAGCGCGTGCCGTTGGTTCGTCACGCAGTATTCGGCATACGCCCCGCCCGGCACCAGCGCGGTCACCTGATCGCCCACTTTCCATTCGGTGACGCCGGGCCCGAGCTCGGCCACGCGTCCGGCCGCTTCCAGTCCGAGCACCGGCGATGCGCCGGGCGGCGGTGGGTAGTGCCCCTGGCGCTGCATCAGATCGGGCCCGTTGACGCCCGCGTAATGCACTTCGATCAGGATCTGGCCCGGCCCGGGGCTGGGCCGTTCGGCTTCGACGACCCGCATCGAATCGGGACTGCCGTCCGGCCCATAGTCAATCTGTTTCATGGCTCCAATGCAATCATTGTGCGCGCTGGCCCCAGCTTCCCAGCGTACAGATGCGCTCGGGCGGCAACACGTCCATCACATGCAATGGTGTCTGCCGGGACGCAGCGGCGCGGTCCAGCACGCCGGGCGCGACCGCCAGAACGCCGGCGCGGGTGTGCGGATCGGACACGGCGGCTGCCATGGCTTCGGCGTCGACCCAGACGGGCCGTCCTTCCTCGATCCGCAGATAGATGCGCCCGGTGGTCTGGTCGGCGAAGTTGACCTCGTGCAGTTGCCGCACGCATTGCAACAGAAAATCGGTGTTCAGCTCCGGCTTCAGGGCCTGCTCTGCGCTGTCGCTGAACAGTTCAGTCGGCGCGCTTGCTTCGACGTTGACCCTGCGAAAGCGGACCACGTCCATCATGCCTTTGGCGTCCAGCACGAACACCTGGCCGTTCCAACCGAATGCGACCGTGCGCGGTGCCTCGCCCTGCGCCACGCTGTTGTCGAGGAATTCGAAGTGGATCATCTTGTCGGTGCGGCGCGCCCAGGTCAGGAACAGGTGCGGCATACCCGCGTACGCCTCGATGCTGTGCGCCAGGATGTCGTCGACCGCTTTGTAGCGGCCGTACTCCAGCCCGCGCGTCCAGGCGCGCTCGACCAGCGCATCCGGCGGCGTGATCATGAAGAAGAAATAGATCGTCTGGCCGAATCGACTCAGCAGCTGGTCGGCGTTCCTTTCGGACTGGAACAGAAAACTTCCGAAGCGGAACCGGTCGATCAGCAGATGCGACATGCGTCCCTGTTCGGCCTTGCGCTCCACGTAGCGGTCCAGCTTGCGATCGATGATGGCCAGCTCTTCGCTCGTGAGCATGCCGCCATAGCGGTAATCCGGCCCGAGCGACGCATAGTCGATCAGCTGCTTGCGCCAGATGTCGGGGCTGATCAACGCGAAGTCGTTCCAGTCGACACCGATCCGGTTCGCCAGCACGTGCTGCAGCGGGCGCAGCGTGCTCTTTCCGGAGGCGGACGGCCCTTTGGTATTCATCACGACGGCCGGATCGCAATGCGGCAGCAGCCGATAGCCTTCGCGCCGAGCCGCTTCGCGCACCTGCTGGTCGATGATGCGCCCGATCTGCGCGGCGCAGAACTCGTTGCAAGCCAGGTCGACTGCGACCGAGCCGACCAGCTCCCGCGCAGTTCGCCAGTTGCCGACCCGCCCGTACAGCGCGCGGCAGATCCTGGCCAGGGCCCGATACGCGACCGCGCGAAGGCCGTCGGCGCCGCGCTCAATCCCGGCCGCACCGTCGGCCGCTTCGGCCTCGACCGCCTTTTTTTCCCATTGATCGGCCAGGTGAAGGTTGGAGACCCCGTCGTCTTCGCGGCTGGCGCCTGCGCGCCGTTCCGAGCGGCGTGCGAACATCGAGAGCAGGCCCGCACGGCGGGTTGCGGCAGGCGGCGCGCCCACGGGATCGATCGCGCCGGCCAACGCCTGCGAGACGACCTCGCTCAATGCCTTGCGGGACTCCGCATACGTGGCGACGATCCGGTCCATATCCGGCTCGACGTAGCGCGAAAGAATCGTCGCGGTCATCGAGCGGAAGTTGATGCCAAGATCCTCGTAGCGCGACCCATCGGAGACCGACAGGTCCGCGGTGACGCGGATCAGCAATTCGTGCAGCGCGAGGCGCTCGGGTCGAAAGCTGATGAGCTCGCTGAAGTCCAAGCCGGTCAGGTCCCGCAGCTCTTTGACCCGCTCGACATCCGCAAAGACGTTCTCGGGACGAAAGATGGTCGACAGCGACAGCAACCGCCCTGGCAGGCGGGAAGTGACGCCGGGATTCCAGGGACCGGCCGCCTCCGTCGAGGCTTCGGTGGCCGCGAGCGTGGGTAAGGTGTCGGGCAACGGGTGGCTAGATTGCGCGCACTTCGCGCAGAGCGGCGATCTGGTCCTTGGTGTAGCCGAGTTCGGCCAGGATTTCGTCGGTGTGCTCGCCCAGCAGCGGCGAGCGCGTCACCTCGCTGGGGCTGTCGGACATCTTGATCGGGTTGCCCACCGACAGGTACTTGCCGCGCGTGGGGTGGTCCACTTCCACCACGGTGCCGGTGG